>ENA-OPYY01000289-OPYY01000289.1-human-gut-metagenome-genome-assembly--contig:-NODE-289-length-19351-cov-1.367249_pt1 | contig 19351 bp, 19 predicted proteins | sample MGYA00242472_ERZ504481 | MGnify/ENA primary metagenome ERZ504481 (study PRJEB26092, sample SAMD00036265) | human gut metagenome | host: Homo sapiens | study: EMG produced TPA metagenomics assembly of...
CTGTAATTTTCTCTCTCGTTTATCAGCCTAATTTTTACAAAATATAACTTAAAACAAATCTCCCTCGCTTTCTATATGAATAAACTTCTAAATTTCTTATTAAAAGCACTCTGTCCCATCCAATTCCCCTAATATATTATTACCCCATTAAATAAGGAAAGAAAAGGATCCATACAGTAAAATTTTGAAACATCCAGCCACAGATTAGCGTCACACTCAACTGCTCACGAAGATCAATCTAAAAACTTTCCATTCCTCGCAAAAAATATTGTATATACATGATTCACTTTTATTAATTTATGATAAATCGATATCTTATTCTAAATTTATAGAAAAATATTAAAAAATGCAATTATTTGTTGACAACGAAAGCCTGTAAATTTATAATAACTTTATTATAATTAAATTTTCTAAATTTAGGAGGGAAAAGGTATGAAATGGAAAAAACTGACAGCACTGGCGATGGCATCCATGATGATCGCAACAATTTTATCTGGCTGTGGTGGCGGAAACAGCGAAGAGAAATCTTCCGGGAAAACAGCTGAATCCTCCAGCGAAGCTAAACCAGACGAAAAGCAGGAATTAGTGTTAAACAACGTAGACTGCAAAGTACTCGATGTCAATGATGCAAGGAATTATAACGAATTTATTCTTTTAAACCATGTCCAGGAAGGGTTATTCCGTGTATTCAGCGACAAAGATGGAAATGATGTCGTAGAAAATGCCGGATGTGAAAGCTATGAAGTATCTGACGATGGTCTGACTTACACATTCAAACTGCGTGACTACAAATGGTCTGACGGCCAGCCAGTCACTGCCCAGCATTATGTAGACTCAATCAAAAGACTGTTAAATCCTGAAAATGGATTTTCCTACTCTTTCATGGCATATGATATCGAAAATGCTGAGGCATATTACGATGGACAAGCTTCTGCCGATGATATCGGGGTAAAAGCACTCGATGATAAAACACTTGAAATCAAACTTCGTGCAAACATCCCGTTCTTCATCAAAAAACTTACAAATGTTTGTTTTGATCCAGTCCGTCTTGATATAATCGAAAAAGCCGGAGATCAAACAAAATATAATGCAGACTATAAACTTCATGTATTCTGTGGACCTTTCGTAATTGCAGATCACACAAAAGGAAATGAGATCGTTCTTGAGAAAAACCCAGAATACTGGGATGCTGAAAATGTACATTTAGAAAAAGTTACATTGAAAGAGATTCCGGAAGATTCTACAAAATCCATTCTGATCGAGAACAAAGAACTGGATGCTGTGGAAGCAAACTCCGAGTATATTGCAAAGTGGCAGAAACTTACTGAAAGCGGACAGCTTGCAAACATTTCTAAAACATCACCAAGCTGTAACTATATGTGCTTCAATCAGCACACAGGAGGACTTTCCGGTCTTATGAACAATGCAAAATGCAGAAAGGCACTTTCTCTTGCAATCAACCGAGAAGAAATGAATGAAGTTGTATACAGTGGTATCAATATTCCTGCTTATGGTCTGATTCCTGCTGGAATGCTCGTAGGAGAAGAAGAATTCCGCACAGTGGCAGGGGAAGAACCATTAAAAGCTGATTACGACAAGTACAAAGACGATAACGAAGGACTTCAGAAAATGTTCAAGGAAGGTATGAAAGAAGCCGGTGTCGATAAAGATCTCAAAGATGTCGAGCTGACTATCATCTCCTCCGGAACAACCGTCCAGGATCAGGCAATCCAGGAATACTTCAAACAGACTTGGGAAGACAGACTCGGTGTAAAAGTAAACGTGAATATCTGTGCCGACACTTCCCTTTTCGTAGATGAGAGAAATAACAACCGCTACGATCTTGTCTTCATGGGATGGAATGGTGACTACAACGACCCTATGACTTTTATGGAACTGTTTAATACAGGAAGTGGATATGCAAAATTCATGGGTGGATATTCGAATGAAGAATTTGACAAAATGTTTGATTCTCTTGCCGAAGAAAGCGATATGGAAAAACGTGCCGAAACCTATGTGGCAATGGAAAACAATCTGATCAATGAACAAGCTGGTATCGCACCGATTTTCTATTCTAACAAACAGTTTTTCGTACAAAGCTATGTAAAAGACATGAGCTTCCCAACTTTTGGAAGTGCATATGAATTCAGCCGCGCATATATTTCCGGCAAATAGCAACAGCAAAAATGTCCAAGAAAAGAGGTTCTCTGGCGAACCTCTTTTCCATTGGAATCTATTAGACACACCATAAAAGAGAAAGGAAATACAGTATGGTTAAATATACAATAAGAAGATTCGTCGAGATGTTATTTACGCTGTTCGTCATCGCGACTGGAACTTTCTTTTTACTGGCTGCAGTGCCGGGGGATGCCCTCACTGCAAGAGCAGATAAACTGCCGGAAAAAGTCCGTGTCAACCTTTACAAGCGATATGGTCTTGACAAACCACTTCTTGAGCGTTATGGAATCACAATGAAAGGAATGTTAAAAGGAGATTTTGGTGAATCCGTCATCTATGAAGGAGAGACGGTTTCCAACATTATTAAAACGAAAGGACCTGTCTCTGCACGACTCGGTATCCAGCAGATGCTCCTCGGTGTAGGCCTTGGATTATTGCTCGGTATTCTGGCCGCAACGAGAAAGGGAACATGGATTGATTATTCCATTGTGTTCTTCTCAATCCTCCTGATTTCCGTCCCCCATCTCGTCTTTGGTATCCTGCTTCAGAAAGTCTTTGCCGGAAACCTACACTTATTCCCGACGATCGGATGGCCGAAAGGAGATCTTTTCACCCTGTGGTTTGGCGGCTGGGAGTATACGATTCTCCCTACTCTGACAGGATGTTTTGTCTACATCGCATCCTATGCCCGCCTGTTAAAAACATCCATGTTGGATGTTATGAACCAGGAATATATTCTCACTGCGGAATCCAAAGGTCTCTCCAAAGGAAAAGTCATCCGCAGACATGTACTTAGGAATTCTTTCATCCCAGTCATCACTAATCTTCCGATGAGTGTGGCAATGTGTATTACCGGATCTTATTTTATCGAAAAAATCTTCGTAATACCGGGATTTGGAAAATACTATGTCGAAGCAATCAGCGGCAGGGATGTCTGTATCGTCATGGGACAGACAGTAATTACTGCAGCACTATATATTGCAGTTGTATTTCTGACAGATATTTTGTATACCGTAGTCGATCCGCGAATCCGTATCAGCGGCGGCAAGAAATAGGGAGGGGGAAGAAAATGGCTGAATTAACAAAAGAAAAATTTAGACCGGTCGACAGAAGCCACTTTGATTCTGATGCCATTGTGCGTCCTACTGTAACTTACTGGCAGGATGCATGGAGAAGACTTCGAAAAAATCCAATTGCTGTTTTCTCTATGATTTTATTGCTGGCATGTGTCCTTTTTATCACACTTGGTCCAACGATCAGTGGCGAGGAATATGTCTCAATCAATGCAGTTATGAAGAACAAACCTGCCGATGGCACACACTGGTTTGGTACTGATATCCTTGGAAGAGATCTTTTCAGCCGTGTCTGTGTCGGTGCGCGTGCTTCTCTGATCGTTGCGATTGCGTGTACTTTCATTCAGATCGTCGTCGGCTGCGCATACGGTGGAATCATGGCATATTTTGGCGGATGGCTCGATGAAGTCATGATGCGAATTGTAGAAATCCTTACATCCATTCCTTCTCTTCTGCTCACACTGCTGATCATGATGGTGCTTGGACAGAATATGGGAGCGCTTCTTGTTGCCATGTGCCTTACTTCCTGGTGCGGTACAGCCAGACAAATGCGTGGTATGATCATGCAGCTCAGAGAATCTGAATACGTCATGGCTGCCGAAACACTTGGAGCAAATCCTTCGTGGATCATTCGTAAGCATCTGATTCCGAATACATTGAGTATTTTAATTCTGAATGTTGCCACAAGTATTCCAAGCTACATTTTTACGGAAGCATCTTTGAGCTTTCTCGGCATGGGATTAAAAGAACCTGTCATCAGTCTTGGTGTGCTGATTTCAAATGGACAGTCGGTTCTGGATCTGTATCCATATCAGATCTTCTATCCGGCACTTGTTCTGTGTATCATCGTGCTTGCATTCAACTTACTCGGAGACGGTCTGAGAGATGCTCTGGATCCGAGATTACGTCAGTAGGAGGAAAACAATGGATAAAATATTAGAAATCGAAAATCTGCGCGTATCCTATCATACTTACGCAGGAGAAGTACAATCTGTCCGCGGTGTTTCCTTCGATGTAGAAGAAGGCGAAGCTGTCGCAATCGTTGGAGAATCCGGCTGCGGTAAATCTGTAACCGCAAAATCTATTATGCGCCTGATAAAAACTCCACCCGGAGAAATCAAAGACGGAAGCCAGATTTTATACAAAGGCAAAGATGTTCTGAAAATGGACAAAAAAAGAGTTAAGTGAATACCGCGGCGGGGAAGTCGCGATTATCTTTCAGGATGCTCTTGCATCTCTGAACCCGACTATGACTGTCGGAAAACAAATTGTAGAAAATTTAATGATGCACCGGAAAATGACAAAAGCTGAAGCATACAAAGAAGCGGTGAACCTTTTGAAAATGGTTGGAATCCCAAATGCTGAAGGTCGTGTCAAGCAATACCCACACGAATTTTCCGGCGGAATGCGCCAAAGAGCAATGATTGCAATCGCATTTGCCTGTCAGCCGAATCTTCTGATTGCAGATGAGCCAACAACTGCATTGGATGTTACGATTCAGGCTCAGATTATGGATCTGATCAAAGATCTTCAGCACAAAATGAATACCGCTGTCATCTTGATCACTCACGATCTTGGTGTAGTAGCCAACATTGCAAAACGGATTGTAGTGATGTACTCAGGAAAAATTGTGGAAAGAGGAAGCCGGGAAGATATTTTCTATCACCCAAAACATCCTTATACAAGAGCGTTATTAAAAGCGGTTCCTCGTCTGGACCTTTCTAATAAACAGGAACTGGCTTCTATCGAAGGAACGCCGCCGGATTTAATCTCACCACCGAAAGGATGCCCTTTCTGTACAAGATGTTCTTACTGCATGGAAATCTGCTGTGAGGAGGCACCGGAAGTAACTGATTTTGGAAATGGACATCAGGCAGCATGCTGGCTGCACCATCCGATGGCGCCAAAAGAAAATCAACCATTTGGAGTGGAGGAATCATTATGAGCCAAAATGTATTAGAAGTAAAAAATTTATGCAAATATTTCGAAGTCGGAAAAGGACTTACATTAAAAGCAGTCGATGATGTTTCTTTTGAAATTGCTCCAGGGGAAACACTTGGACTCGTCGGCGAATCTGGTTGTGGCAAAACAACCTGCGGACGTACTTGTATCGGATTATATAATAAAACATTCGGAGAAGTTCTTTATAAAGGAAAAAATGTCCATGAACTAAAAGGGAAAGAAAAGTTAAATTTCCGAAAAGAAACTCAAATGATCTTTCAAGATCCATACGCTTCCTTAGATCCTCGTATGACGGTTGCAGATATTGTTGCAGAGGGACTTGATATCCATCATATGACTTCAAACAAAAAAGAGCGAAGTGAAAAAATTTACCACTACCTAGATCTTGTCGGATTAAACAAAGAACATGCAAACCGTTTTGTTCACGAATTTTCCGGTGGTCAGAGACAGCGAATCGGAATCGCACGAGCACTCGCTGTTGAACCTAAATTTCTTGTACTGGATGAACCTATTTCCGCACTGGATGTATCCATTCAAGCTCAGATTGTCAATCTCCTGATCAAATTGCAAAAAGAAATGGATCTGACTTACCTGTTTGTCGCACATGACCTATCTATGGTAAAACATATTTCTGACCGTGTTGCTGTAATGTACTTAGGCTCTATGGTGGAGATTACAAGCTCTGAGGAGTTATACAAAAACCCACTTCATCCATACACACAAGCACTGCTGTCCGCGATCCCAATCCCGGATCCAGAAGTAGAAATCGCACGAGAGAAAACAAGAATCAAACTGGAAGGGGATGTGCCAAGCCCTGTAAACCCTGCGCCGGGATGTAGATTTAAAGGAAGATGCAAGTATGCAAAAGAAATCTGTTCACAATGCATGCCTACCTTAAAAGATATCGGCAACGGACATCAGGTGGCCTGTCATTTGTATGATGAAAAATAAAGAATACTTGACCGACTTTCTCTCTGCTGGAAAATATGGTGTAATTTTATCCATCGCCGTTTCACTGTTGCTTTTGACCGGAGGATTCCTGTTTCAAGGCTTCTCTCTGCCGGAAGCATTCCAAGTGTGGCGCAGCGGCATGTGTATCCTCAGTGGAATCTCACTGTTTTTAGTCGCCGGAAGTATTTTGACAAAGAAATCTTCCAAAATCGACAAACATTCTCGGTGGCGGGAAAAATTCAAAAAATTAAACTACGAAAGTGTAATCGGAACGATTGCAGTGATCTTCATCCTCTTTGCCTCCTGTGCAGATGCTATCACAAGAGTCGTATCTTAAGAGAATTTGGGGCAGAATGAAAATACATTCTGCCCCATAAAACTTTCTATCAATTTCATCTAAGCCTCTACCGTTCCTCTACGCTTACCGCAGCTCTTAATCGCTCGCCAAACTCGCTGCTCAGTGAAATCTTTCCTATATAAAATACTTCCCCTGTTGCAAATACTTCCCAGTCATCCTGAATCTCTACTTGAAGCTTTCCGCCCGGCATATGAACCGTCACACCTGGATTTGTCATGCCAAGCTTATATGCAACGCCCGCTGCTGCACACGCACAACTTCCGGATGCCAATGTATAACCGACTCCTCTTTCAAAGATCTCAATCTGGATATTCTCCTGGTCAATCACTTTTAATAGCTGTGTGTTGATCTTATTTGGGAAATATCTGGCAATCTCCGCATAATCACCAATCTTACAGACAAGTGGTTTAGAAATCTCTCGCATCGGGATCACACAATGCGGATTTCCGATTGACACACAAGTAACCGGATATAAAGTTCTTCCAAATACCATGTCTTCATTGATGACTTCTCTGCGCTCTCCCGTTACCGGAATCTCATCACTCCAGAAAGAAAGCTTTCCTGCCGAAGCGCGCAGCCTGCTTCCATCCTCATTCAGATATGTTACCTGAATCGCTCCGCTCAGTGTGTAGAAGGTTACATGCTTCTTCTGAATGTATCCGGCATCCTTCAAATATTTTGCAAAAATACGATCTCCATTTCCACTTTTCTCCGCTTCACTTCCATCCGGATTCCATACTTTCACATAAATTTTATCTTCCTGAAAAATAGGTCCTTCGAGAATTCCATCCGAACCCATCCCAAAATTTCTGTCACAGATCATTCGGACATTCTCTTTTGTCAGCTTTAACTCATTTTTATTCGGATCAAATACAAAGTAATCATTTCCCAATCCATGATATTTTTCCAACACAATATTCATCACTGTAACCGCGCCTCCTTTTTCTTCATCATAACAAGCATTATTCCGTAATAATATAGAAATAGTGCTTTCTATATTGCAGATAGTGCTGTATAATCATCGTAACAGCTATGAAGCACAACCGTAGTACAATTGATTTTTTATGATCTGCTATTACTATATGGGAAATGATTTGTTGATATTCTTTCTCTCCCTAAACAGGAAAAATAATTTTAGGAATCCTCTGACCTGTACGATGCAACACACTGTTTCCTAGCTGAAAATCGAACACAAGGAGACTGCCTTTATGGAAACTTACGAGAAAAAAGGATACTTATACAGCGATTTCCGCCTGTTTTACCTGACGGACACCGCTTCCAAGGAATTTGAATATCACTATCATGACTTTGATAAGATCACAATTTTTCTGAAAGGAAATGTCCAGTACACGATTGAGGGGAAATCTTACCAACTACAGCCTTATGACATCGTCCTTGTGAGCCACAATGATATCCATAAGCTAAACGTACAAGATTCGGAACCATATGAACGAATCGTCGTCTACATCTCCCCGGAATTTATCAATACTTACCGGACGGCAGATTATGACCTCAGCGAGTGCTTTCAAAAGGCAAAAAAAGAACATACGAACGTACTTCGGACACACTCCCACGCAAAAAACACGCTGGTGCGCGCCGTTGACAATCTGAAACATTCATTTTCCGATGTCGGATACGCCAATACGCTCTATCAGAAAATTCTCTTTCTGGAATTTATGATTCATCTGAATCGTGCAACCTTGAATGAACAGTTGGAATTTATCGACACAGACCATTGTAATACAAAAGTTGTGGAGCTTCTCCAGTATATTAACCGAAATCTGACCACAGACTTAAATATTGATGATCTCGCTGCCAGATTTTATGTCAGCAAATACTATATGATGCGTCTGTTCAAAACCGAGACCGGATATACGATCGGAAACTATATCAATTACAAACGATTACTGCTCGCCAAAGAACTGATTGCCTCCGGAGAGCCAATCACTCAAGCGTGTTACGACTGCGGATTTAAAAACTATTCCACGTTCTCGCGCGCATACAAATCTCACTTTGGAGAATCTCCCAGACAGATTCGCGATACTCTCTGACTTTTTCTTCTCGTTCCGGCAATGAGACGCTCCTTGCTAAAAAATAACGTCTCTATAATTTAATCACAAATGCCGGAACCGGAGGATGATTCGGGCGGTTATAGTATTCACTGACGATCACAAGATATTTCTTCGGATCAAGTTCTTTTAGGTAAGCTAAAATCCGCTCTTTCTCTTCAAATCCACTGTCCCCTCCACTATAAATGCAAAGACTCATCAACCCATCTTTCTTCAATAATCGCAATCCTTCCTCGATCGCCTGCACACTCGTATCTGCCTTTGTCGCAAGTGTATGATCCCCTCCCGGCAGATAGCCGAAATTAAATGTGATGCAGCTGACCGTATTTTCCTTTGCGTAAGCTCCCATATGCACATGGCTGTCCAGCATAACTTCTGTCCGTTCTGCATATCCACATGCATCTATCTTTCTTTTTGTCTCCTGTACCGCCTGCTCCTGGATGTCAAAAGCAATGACGCTTCCCGATGCTCCCACAAGCTCTGCCAGAAGAAGGGTATCATGCCCATTGCCAGCAGTCGCATCGATACAAATATCCCCTTCCAGCACATGCCCTCCGATAAAATGATGGCACCATTCGGTAATCTGATATTTCTTCATCTTTATCCCCGCTTTCCCTTTTTCAAAATTTATACATGCATTATACTATTGATTCGAAATACCGTCACCTACTTTTGAGCATCTTGCGGAAAAACATTACAAAGAACCTCAATCTATGTTATGATACATATATCGATATCAATTTGCCCTCCTTTGGGCAGAAAGGACTTTTATGCAATTATACGATTTAAAGGAAACAAAAGAACGTGTCATCCTCGTCGGTGTGCAGGCAGATGACAATGAAGATACAGAAAAATCACTGGATGAATTGGAAGAACTGGCACAGACTGCCGGGGCCGAGACAGTTGGACGGATCATCCAGAATCGGGAGCAGATCCACCCTGGCACTTACGTCGGCAAGGGAAAACTGGATGAAATTAAAAATCTCCTCTGGGAGACAGATGCCACTGGAATCATTTGTGATGATGAGCTCTCTCCTGCACAACTTGGAAATCTCCAGGATGCACTGGATACAAAAGTCATGGATCGCACTTTGATCATCCTTGACATCTTTGCAGAACGCGCCTCTACAAATGAAGGTAAAATTCAGGTGGAACTTGCACAGCTGAAATACCGCCAATCCCGCCTGGTTGGTCTTGGAAAATCACTTTCCAGACTCGGCGGCGGAATCGGGACAAGAGGTCCCGGAGAGAAAAAACTTGAAATGGACCGCCGTCTGATCAAAGGACGCATTGCCCAGCTAAACCGTGAGTTAAAAGATGTCAAACGGCACCGGGAAGTGACCCGTGAGCAGCGAAGCCGCAATCATATCCCGGTCATCGCTATCGTCGGCTATACAAATGCAGGTAAATCCACACTGCTAAATCGTCTGACCGGAGCCAGTGTTCTTGAGGAGGATAAGCTGTTTGCCACTTTAGATCCAACGACCAGAGGACTGAAACTTCCAAGCGGTCAGGAAGTGCTTCTGACAGATACCGTCGGATTTATCCGAAAACTTCCTCATCATCTGATCGAAGCATTCAAAAGTACGTTAGAAGAAGCGAAATATGCAGATATGATCTTACATGTAGTCGATGTTTCCAACCCACAGATGGATGAACAGATGTATACCGTCTACGAGACACTACAAAATCTGGATGTCAAAGATAAAGTGGTCATCACCGCTTTCAACAAGCAGGATCGACTGACAGAAGTTCCGATCATCCGTGATTTCAAGGCAGATCACATCGTAAATATCTCTGCGCGGACCGGTCAAGGACTGGATGCCCTGCAATCTGTCATTGAACAGATTCTGCGCGAACGAAAGATTGAAATTTCAAGAACCTATTCTTACGCCGATGCCGGAAAGATCCAGCTGATCCGTAAATACGGAGAACTTTTGGAGGAAGAATATCGGGAAGATGGCATCTTTGTCCACGCATTTGTCCCAAAAGAACTTTATGGAAAAATAGAAGGCAGGGAGTAATCTCCACTGCCTCTTATTTTTATCTTGTCCGCAAAAATTCTGCTTCTTTCTTTGCCGCTTCATCGTCAGGGTATTTTGCAATATATTCTTCTATCTTTGCCTTTGCACTCTCCCACTCATACAACTTTTCATAGGCGGCAATCTGATTAAATTCCATTTCCTGTGTCAGTTCTGCACTGTTTCCCTCTGACTGTAACCCAAGATTATAATGATTCAGTGCACTCTGATAATCGCCAAGCTGCATCTCACAGGAAGCCAGCAGATTATAGAGTGTCCCCCGTCTTTTCTGTCCCTGCATCCAATGCTTTCTGAAATGCATTTCTCGCCTCTTCATATTTCTGCTGTTCCCAGTAGACAAGTCCCATTCCTAAGTATGCCTCTGCCTGCTCCTCCCCTGACTCTGCTTCCTTTTGAAAAAGTTCCAGTGCCTCATCATATTTTTTCTGCTCAAACAGTTCCATACCTTCCTCCGTCGCTCTGGTACATCCGGCAAAAACTAGAAGCATAAATACCAGCACACACAGCGCCCATTTTTTACTTTTCAACACAATTCCTCCCTGATTCATTATTTTTCCACATACATTTCGTCATGCTGTGGATTCCCCATATTCTTTCTTTTCCTGACAACTTGCAGACATTTTCCCTATCCCGGATATTTCAGCAGACACAGCGCATTAAATAATGTAACCAGCATAATGATCACATCTGCGGTGATCGCCGTCCACATAGAGATCAACCCCGTTGCCGCCAAGGTCAGTAAAATCAATTTCATGCCGATTGACAGCACGGCATTCTGTCGGATTGCTCCGATTGTCTCCCTTGCAATCCTGAGGATTACAAGAATCATCGACGGATCATCTTCCATCAAAACGATATCTGCCGCTTCCACCGCCGCAGCAGCTCCAAGTGTTCCCATCGCAATTCCGATATCCGCCCGCTTTAATACCGGAGCATCATTGATACCATCACCGACATACACTAACTTCTCATCTTCCTGCTGAGAATCAATAAACTCCTCTACCTTCTCAACCTTTTCCGCCGGAAGCAGATTCGTATAAATGTGATCCATGTTCAGCAACTTGCCAACAGCTCCTCCTACAATCTCATTATCCCCTGTCAGCATGACCAATTCCTTATGATACCGCCTTTTCAGAATATCCATCGTCTCCCGCACTTCTTTTTTCAACGTATCACCGATCACAATATATCCAGCATAAACTCCATCGAGTGCAACATACACGATCGTACCTGCTGCACGCACTTTTGGAACAGCAATCCGCAGTTCCCTTAAAAGTTCTCGATTTCCTGCATATGCCGCCTTCCCATCAATCAGAGCATAGATCCCCTGTCCCGGAATTTCCTGAACTACCTCGATCCGCTGTTTCTCTACTTCCTTTTTATACATTTTCTGCAGTGACATAGAAATCGGATGATTCGAAAAGTACTCGATATATGCTGTCAGCTCCAAAAGTTCTTCTTCCGTCATTCCCTCCGGATGAATTTTCTTTACTTCAAACACTCCCTCGGTCAGTGTTCCGGTCTTGTCAAACACAAACGTATCTGCCTTTGTCAGAAGTTCTAGCTGATGACTGCTTTTGATCATTACACCTTGTCTTGCTGCCGCTCCGATTCCTCCGTAAAAGGTCAGCGGAATTGAAATAACAATCCCCCACGGGCACGCAACAATCAGAAATGTGAGCGCGCGGTAGATCCATGTGTACCAGTCACCTTCTGCAAATGTATTTGGTGGAACAATCGCCAAAAGAGCTGCCGCCAACATGATGATCGGCGTATAAATCGACGCAAACTTTGTGATCGTCCGCTCGCTGTCTGTCTTCGTATCATTGGCTTTCCGCACCATCGCCATAATCTTCGCAGCCGTAGAATCTTCATATTTCTTTACCACTTCCGCTTCCAACGCCCCGGTCAGATTAATGCTGCCACTATATAGCATCGCCCCTGCCGTCACAGTCTGCGGAAGAGACTCTCCAGTCAGTGCCTTGGCATCAACCATACTTTCCCCTGATAACACTCTGCTGTCCACCGGAATCCTCTCTCCCGGACGGATCAAAATGATATCGCCACATTCCAGTTCCGATGGCTCCACTTGCACTTCCTGCTCATGACTCTTTCGATTTGCAAACTCCGGGGCAATGTCCATCATATTTGCAATAGATTTCTTTGATCGGTACAGCATGACTTCTTCAAGAATCGAACCAATCTGAAACAATAATAAAACAGAAATGCCTTCTACATACTGAAAAATAAGAAAAGAGCATGCTGTCGCAATAAGAATCAGCAGATATTCATTAAAAATCCGCTTCTTACAAAAACTCCGCACAGTCTTTTCCACCACACCAGCTGCGATTATCATATAAGTCGCCGCAAACAAAATAACTTCCTGCTGCAGCGTAAGATCCATTTTCTTTAAAAACACCAGTTCTCCCAAAAAACGCTGCTGCCCCGATTCCTGTCAGTAACATATTTCTTCTGACTGCTCTGATTCCTCCCACTTTCGCTCTCCTCTTACTCACGAATATGTTCCATTCCCTGATTCATAATGGTTTTGATATGGCTGTCCGCCAGCGAATAGAACACGGTTTTTCCTTCTCTTCTGTTTGTCACAAGCTTCATCTGCTTCAAAACACGCAGCTGATGCGAAATTGCAGACTGTGTCATCTGAAGTACCTGAGCAAGATCACAGACACACATCTCTGACTGAAATAGCACATAAAGCATTTTTACTCTTGTCAGATCTCCAAAGACTTTAAAAAAATCTGCAAGATCCTGCAGTTCATCTTCCACAGGCATATCCTTTTTCACTTTTTCCACCGTCTTCTCGTGCACATGTTTCAGCTCGCACTGCTCCACTTCCGCTTCCTCTATTTTCTTCATAATGATATCTATCTCCTTCATTTCTGTTTCATTATCGTTCACTTTGATTTTGTTTGTCAATACTTTTCTTACATTTCACAGAAAAGGAAGTGCTGCTTCCATGGATTTCCACTTCGCATCACTTCCTCCTGACATATTTCTATTTTTTCTTATATAAAATACGGATGGAGTTTAGTACACAGAGCATTGCAACTCCTGTATCCGCAAACACAGCCAGCCACATATCCGCAAATCCTGCCAGCCCAAGCACCATAACAACGACCTTAATTGCCAATGCAAACAGAACGTTCTGCTTCGCAATATGGTTTGTACTTCGCGCAATCTCCAGCGATGCCGGAATTGCCTCCATCGAAGAAGTCATAAACACCACATCAGCAGCTTCAATAGCTGCATCAGCTCCGCTTCCCATCGCTGCTCCGACATCCGCTCCTGCAAGTACTGGTGCGTCATTGATTCCGTCCCCGACAAACATTACCGAACCATTCTGCTCTCGGATTTTTGTCAGCTCACCTAACTTTTCTTCTGGCAGAAGTCTTGCATGCACTTCATCAATGCCTGTCTGCTCTGCTACTGCTTCCGCGCTTTCCTTTGCATCTCCGGTCAGCATTGCAGTGCGTATTTTCTGCCGTTTCAGTTCCTGTACCGCCGAGACAGCATCTTTTTTAATCGTATCAGAGATCACAAGAAATCCCGCAAATTCTCCGTCAACTGCAACAAGTACTTCCGTTCCATATGACCCCTTTGGACCATTTGTCAAATCTACCTGATACTGTTCCATCAGCTTCTGATTTCCACAGAGAATCTGTCTGCCATCCAAAACTGCCTCAATTCCTTTTCCGGAAATTTCTGTGATCCGTTCCGGATCAGGAACAGACACCTTTCTCTCTTCTGCTGCCAAAAGAATGCTTGTTCCAATCGGATGAGTGGAATTCTTCTCACAGACTGCGGCAAGACGGAGTAATTCTTCCTCTTCCATTTCATTTGCCACACATTTCTGCACAACAAAATTTCCTTCTGTGATTGTTCCCGTCTTATCCATGACAACGGTCTTTACTCCTTGCAGCGCCTCGATTGCAACACCACCTTTGAATAAGATTCCTCTCTTAGATCCTGCTCCGATTCCAGAGAAAAAGGCAAGTGGCACACTCAGTACAAGCGCACATGGACAACTAATAACTAAGAAAGTCAGCGCCGTATACACCCAGTAGCTCCAGTTTCCAGTGACAAGTGATGGAAGAATCGCCGTCGCAAGAGCAAGCGCCACAACAAACGGCGTATAGACTCTTGCAAATCTTGTGATAAACTTATCAATTTTCGGCTTGCTAGCAGCTGCATGTTCTACAGAATCCAGAATTCTTGTCACCATGGAATCCTCCAATACCTTTTCTACACGCATCTTCAACAAACCTGATGTGTTGACACATCCAGATACTAAAGAATCTCCTTTCTCAACTTTGACCGGAACTGGTTCCCCGGTTACCGGTGAAGTATCGATCCTGCTCTCACCATCTATTACTGTACCATCCAGCGGAATACGATCTCCCGGCCGCACGATCAAAAGATCTCCGACTTGTGCCTGCTCTGCCGGAATGACTTCTGTCACCCCATTCTGTTCCCGGCTGACTACTTCCGGTCTTAAATCAACCGCGCTCATGATCTGTCCACGGCTCTTTTCCACAGCAATATGCTCAAACATCTCTCCAATCCGGTAAAACAGCATGACACCGACTGCTTCTGCATATTCCTGGATTGCAAATGCACCAAGTGTTGCAATACTCATCAGGAAATTTTCATCGAGCATTCTTCCCTTACAAATATTTTTTCCCGCAGTAAGCAGAATCTCCCATCCAAGCGTCAAATAAGAACTCACAAATAAGATGGTAGAAAATAATTCGTATTTGTCCTTCAACAAAATTCCCGCAAGAAACAATCCCGCTCCTGCTACAATTTCTATGCGTTCCCGTTTCTGTTCTCTTTTCTTTTCCTGCTGTTCCTGCTCCCTCTTTTTCTTTTCTTCTTTCTTATTTACCGATACCTTCCTTTTTACAATCACTTCAGACTCAATCGCAGCACAGATCTTCTGAAATTCCTCCAGCAGGTCCTTGTCACCTTCCGTGACCACTTGAAGCTGATTTGTCGTAAATGTGATTGTCGCCTCTTTCACCTCAGGCAGCGCCTGTATCCTTGCTTCCATCTTGGAAGCACAGTTCGCTCATCCAAGATTATCAAGCAGATACGTCTGTATTCTACCCTTTCTATGTGATGAAATAGACTTTTCTTTGTTATCCTCATTCTCCTTGTTCTGGTGGGAATGTGCGTGGTGATGTCCTTCACAGCCACAAGCTTTCCCCTGCTCATGGTGGGAATGTGTATGCTCATGATGATGTTCCCCACAGCCACAGTGTTCATGAATCTCTTTGTCAACAGATTCTGCCAGCTCTGTCTCTCTGTCTTTTTTTGTTCTTTCCTCTATTTTCATGCGTAAGCACCTCCTAAACATATGAATAACTGTTCATATGTTCATATAAACATTTTTCAATCATTTTGTCAAGTCTTATCTCCTATTTTTTATTTTATCTTTTCGTTTTACACATGACTGACAGAAACTGTTGGTCAAAAACCATAAGAAAAGCAGCTAATCCGAAAACTAACTGCTTGTCCCTCATCTGATTTCTTCAAATTTATTTCTGTAATTCTTCTTTTACCAGTTTTATCACTTCACCCAAGGCAATCTCACGATTCTCTGCTGCTGTTCTGGCACGGAATTCTACCTTCCCCTCTTGAATACCTCTTCCGACAGTAATGCGATATGGAATCCCGATCAGTTCCATATCTTTGAATTTTACACCCGGACGTTCTTTTCGATCATCCAGAAGTACATCAATGCCTTCTTTTTTCAATGCCTCATACAATTCACTTCCAATACGCATCTGCTCTTCATCTTTGCTGGATACAACGACCACTGCAACCTCAAACGGCGCTACACTTGCCGGCCAGATAATTCCAGCCTCGTCATTGTGCTGCTCTACAATTGCCGCCATACAGCGTTCCAAACCAAAACCATAACAGCCCATTTCCACCGGATGAAGTTTATTATCCACATCTTGATATTCCAATCCGAGTGTCTTTGCATATTTTGTTCCCAGCTTGAACGTATTTCCAACTTCGATTCCCTTACAGAATTTTAATGGCTTTCCGCAAACCGGACAGACATCTCCCTCATGCACCTGTGCGATATCCGCAACAATCTCCACCTCAAAATCCTTCAGATTTACATTAACAATATGGTGATCTGTTTTATTTGCTCCAACGATAAAGTTCTTCATGTTTGTGACCTCACGGTCCATAACGATCGGACACTCTAAACCAACCGGTCCCGCAAATCCAACTTTTGCATGTGTAACACGTTCCACTTCCTCAAACGGCGCAAGCTCCATTTCATTTGCCTTTAGAAGCTTCAACACTTTTGTTTCATTCAATTCCCGATTTCCTTTTAAGAGAAATGCCATTGTTTTTCCATCTACCGTATAGATCAGTGTCTTCACAAATTCATTTACAGACTTATGGAAAAATGCAGCAACTTCTTCCATCGTGCGTGCATTCGGTGTTTCCACAACCTCCATCACCTGTTCCTCTGCATCTGACGGCTCACTCACATCAATCACCTCTGTAATTTCTAGATTGCTTGAGAAATCACAGCCGTCGCAGGTGACAATCACATCTTCCCCGATATCTGTAATTGCCTGAAATTCCTCGGATAAAGATCCACCCATCGCTCCTGTATCTGCTTTTACAATCTTGTAATTTAACTTACAGCGCTCCATGATATTCTGATAGGCGTGGAACATTTTCATATAGGATTCATGCAGACCTGCTTCATCAATATCAAATGAATAGGCATCCTTCATAATAAACTCACGCACACGGATCAAACCATAACGAGGTCTTGTTTCATCTCGGAATTTCGTCTGAATCTGATACAGATTATAAGGAAAATCCTTATAGGAACTTCCCTTCATCATAGCTGCCATCGTAAATAATTCTTCATGAGTCGGACCGAGAACATAGTTCTTCTGATAACGGTCTTTCAGCGCAAACATGTTGGAACCAAACGCCTCTCTACGTCCACTTTTCTCATAAATTTCTTCTGGGATCATAGCCGGCATCAACAGTTCCTGCGCTCCTGCAGCATCCATTTCTTCCCGCACGATTTCCTCAATCTTTTTCAGAACACGTTTTCCCATCGGCATGATCATATAAATTCCGCTGCTGCTTTTTTTGATCATTCCTGCCCGCACTAATAAATTTCCACTTGTACTATCTTCTTCTTTTACATTTTCCCGCAGTGTATAAAAATACGAATTACTTAACTTCATTTACTTCCTTCCTCCAATAATCAATTGCTCATTTACTGCATTTAGACCTATTATAGCAAAACTGAGATTTGAAAACCACCTCTGTCTATGTGTAAGTTTTCATTTTTTCCAGAAAGATGTTCAGATTTTCTTCCTGGGTGACGAATCCATAAACTTTTTTTGATATACGGAACATAAAATGTCATTGAATCACCTCCATTGAAAACGAAAACACGGCCGCTAATAAGAAAAACCCGGAAAGAAGTTCCAGCCGAATATCGCTGCATTGGAACACTTCCCGACCATATTTTTCATTCTTGAATACCCAAATCTCTTTTCCAATCTTTTTCCTTCCTAGAGGTAAAATTAGGCATCCATGTGCTGTATAGTACTGCTTTTGCCCGCTCTCTCGTCATCCTTTTTCTACTGCCTGATTTGGAAATGAATGGGTGACAAATTGTGAAGAGATATCACTGATTGTCTTTGCAAACAACATGATTTTTATAGAATAGACGATATCGCCATTTGCTTTATGCGGTCTGTATGATATGATATTTCTATATCTAATATAAGATATTTTCTCCCTCTTCCATTACATAACCAGTGACAAAATCCTTTCACATACCTACTGATTGATTTCTCCGGCAAACAAATGAGAGGCACATTCTGATTTTCCATACCTCAGAAGCAGCCACACAGAAACAAAAGGAAAAAGAAGCCAAAAAAGGAAAAAACGAACAATGAAAAACTCTGAAAAAAAGAAAACACATCTACTTGAAAAACTATCCCAATGTCTATCGAATCTTTCAAAAGACTTTACGATTCTGGTATGCAAAAGTCATAGGAAGTATTATTCTCTGTATCTTCATGACAATTATTTCCATCCGTTTGCTTCACAAAGGATCCATCGAAACAGCGATTCTCTTCGGATTTTTTACGTTACTTATCGGGGTGACAACGCTGCTCTATTTTCTCGGGAAATACCAGATGCTTACTTCCTCTGATCTCACGAAATTAGAAAAAGCATTGCAGACGTTACAAAAGACCGTTGGAAACCGTTTCTTTTTTACAGAATCAGCAATTATCATTCTGAATGATTTTTCTCTTTGCTATTATGACTGCCGAAAACTAAAACGAATCTATTTTTCCGATGAACGGGAACGTGGTAATCTTTACCAGAATGCAGTAATCCACTTTGTCAAAAAGATGGCAGTGAAGAAACCATTTCCCTTCGGTGCGATTGTTCTGAATTTCTCAGAACAATCCGGACTTACTATCCAAAGATTCAATTGCCGAAAATACCTCTGACTTTCCAGCCTATTTCTGAATCTTCCTGGAAACGTCCTTAATCTTCTCTTTCAGAAGTTATTTTGATTTTTTTATGCCAATTTCCCTTTCACTTTTTCAACTGATTCTTTATCATCCAGCACTAAGGAGGTGTTCGCATTGTCATCCGGACAACAACATGATTATAATTATCTCGAAA
>ENA-OPYY01000291-OPYY01000291.1-human-gut-metagenome-genome-assembly--contig:-NODE-291-length-19071-cov-1.391575_pt1 | contig 19071 bp, 21 predicted proteins | sample MGYA00242472_ERZ504481 | MGnify/ENA primary metagenome ERZ504481 (study PRJEB26092, sample SAMD00036265) | human gut metagenome | host: Homo sapiens | study: EMG produced TPA metagenomics assembly of...
CTACTTACTTAACATCAATTTCTTTTTCTTTCTCTCATAATTTTGTACCAATGTTGTCTGAATATCATTCTCATAAAGTCTCATTTCCACCTCCATCGGTGTTGGATCGACCGAGAATCTTTTACCAGCAAAATGATTAAAGAACACAAGAATACCAATAATCAGACCAATGCTGTAACAGACTTCCAACAGTGTAAATCCACTTGACGGCACCCCCGTGAGCTGCTCATAAACCTGCCCAAACATTTTCCCCACATCCACATCATTGTTAAATGCCATAATTGAAAAGGCTGAGCCTAGAAATGTAATCATCACAACTCCCACCGTCTTCAGAAAATGTACCGCCTTTCCTGGAGTCTTTTGCTTTTCATAAGTAACAATAAATTCTGTCTCACCAAGATTTTCAATATCCAATCCCGGATATACCCTGTGAATCTGCTCAATAACCTTTAAAATAGAAAATACAAACCGGTTCTGTCCCTGTTCCGGCATTTTCAGAAGTCGTTCTGTCTTCAATCTTGTCACAATGGTTTGGTCCGTACACTCCATCGAAAGAACATCTCCCAGCGTCACTTCCTGTTTTGTCAATTCAATACTGCGGTCTGCCTTTATATATAATTTTTTGTTTGTTGCTGCCATGTGCTGCCCATCTCCGATCTTTCCATTCTTACAAGCGTTCCTTCCCCAGATAATTCTGTCTCCCGCACATCCGTAACATAATAGCAGAGCCCGACAACTATCGCCACCGCAACAGCGCAGAGCAGACAGATCCAGATTTTCTTTCTTGCATTGTCCATTTTTGCACCACCTTTCTGATACTTCTCTGCCTCACAGAGCTGATGCTTACCTGTTCTGCCAGAGATTGCTTATTCCTATTATTTCCGCATTTGGCAAACCTATACTCTTCAGAAAAACTTAATAAAAAGAGGAAGCTGCTCTCATTCTGAACTGCTCCCTCCTCAAATTTCTTATTTTTTCTCCCGGCATACCAATCGCCCAGACTCATCCTGTCTGTATTTTTGTCCTCATATTTTTTAGAATCTTCTTTTCAAGCCTTGATACCTGCACTTGGGAAATTCCAAGTTTTTTTCCAATCTCTGACTGTGTTTGATTTGCAAAGTACCGCAAATAGATCAACTGTCGTTCCTCTCTATCAAGCTCCTCGAGAAGCTGACGTATCAGCATATGATTCAGTATCGTTTCTTCCTGCCCTTCCTCTTCCTCTAGCTTATCAAGAAGCTGAATCTCATTTCCATCTTTCTGATAAATCGGTTTGTGCAGCGATTCCACTTCCCCGCTCGCATCAAGTGCCATCGCAAGTTCTTCCTTCTCCACCTCCAACTCCGCTGCCAGTTCTTCCATTGTCGGCTCTCGGTTATATTTTTTCTGAAGACGCTCCCTTGCCAGAAATGCTTTGTATGCTGTCTCCTTTAATGACCGGCTCACTTTAATCATCCCATCATCTCTTAGGAATCTCCGAATCTCCCCTGAAATCATAGGCACTGCATAAGTCGAAAATTTCACATCATAATTCAGATCAAATTTATCAATTGCTTTCAAAAGTCCGATACTTCCAATCTGAAACAAATCTTCACTGTCCGTTCCCCTTCCAAAGAACCGCTTCACAATACACCATACAAGCCCTGTATTTTCCTCCACTAATTGTTCTCTCGCTTTCTCATCTCCATCGTGTGATCTTTGAATTAAAGCGATTGTGTGGTCCATAGCTCCCTGCCTTTCCCGATAGTCTTTTCCATTCGGACCAACGTCCCCTTCCCCAGTTCGGATTCTACATACACATTGTCCATAAAGGCTTCCATAAATGCAAATCCCATTCCTGACCGGTCAAGTTCTGGTCTTGTCGTAAATAACGGTTCCATTGCCTTTTCGACATTTTCAATTCCTTTTCCTTCATCTCTAATTTCTACATAGAGTGTCTGCCCTTCAATCCAGCATCGAATCATAATTTTCTTCACTTTTCCATCATACCCATGGATCAGCGCATTCGTGACTGCCTCTGAGACCGCAGTCTTTACATCTGATACTTCCTCCAAAGTCGGATTGAGCTGTGTCATAAATGCTGCAACAGACACACGCGCAAATCCTTCATTGACCGGTCTGCTGTCAAATACCAGTTCCATTTCATTTGTGTTCTTCATCATTGTTTTTCCTCCTCAAACATCTGGATTATTTTCGTCACACCTGACATTTTTAATATTTTTCTGATCCGCTCATTTGCGTTTACTGCCCAGACTTCGCCGCCAACTAAATAGACCAGCTTATATCTTCCCATAAGGACTCCAATTCCCGAACTATCCATAAAATTCGTGTTCGCAAAGTCAAAAATAACATATTTAATATGGTTATGCTCAATCAGCATATCTGCCCTCTTTCTCACTTGCTCCGCATTGCAGTGGTCTAACTCTGCGGGAAGAAAAATTGTAAGACTGTTTTCTTCAATCTGATACTCCATATAACCCTCCTGTTTTCGTAGCCTATAAATCGAAAAAAAAGGACATACACGCTCTTTGTGTATCTCCTTTTCTTTCGTACTTCTATTTCTATTGATATTCCTCGTAAGTTACATCTCCATAGGATTCCTCTGTTTCCTGATAATTGTCATATACATCCTGATCCCCTTGTCCTTGGTAATCTTCTGTATCACTTCCGGCAGTATCCCCCATAAACACTGCCATAATCATTATACACATCCGCTCCTGACTGTCCGGAATCCACACTCTCTTCCGTACCAGCCCCCTGAGGATTTGCCGGGGTTCCTTTTTGTGCCTCTTCTGCTCTCTTTGCAACATCTGTTTTCGGATATGCCTCGATGATCTGCTTGTATATTGCCTCAGCCTTATCTTTCTCATTGTTCAACAGATAAGAGTCTCCAAGTAACAGCAGTGCCTCTCCATCTTTGTAATGCCCATCCATCCGGATCAGTTCCTCCAAAAGTGTGATCGCTTTTGGATAATCTCCCTGCTGATAGCTTTGCTTTGCACTACTGTAATGTTCTGCACAGATGCTCGGATACACTTCATCGGCAATCGCCTGATACTGAACTTTTCCCTGATCTCCAAGGGAATCTTTCTGCACTTCCAAAAGTTCTTTTGCAAGTGTGGCGTAAGCATACTGCCCGGAGTTATAGTGCTCCTTGACCGTCAAAAGTTTCTCATAGCTGTCTTTTGCCGCCAGTGCAGCAGCCGTTGCCGCCTCGTTCTCATCGGAAGAATTTCTAATGGTCTCTAATTCCTTTTTCATCGCGCTGATCTGCGCATCTTTGGAATTGATCTCTTCTTTAAATGCCAGCACCGATTTGTTGCTTCGATTGGATTTTACTTCATTGACCGCCGGAACAATGAGAAACCATACAACGGCTGCTCCTAGTAAAATTCCTATGACAATATTCAGAATGGTAAGGAATCCTGCATTCTCTTTCAGCGGAGAGACCGCCGGCTGAATGACCGTGTCATTCCCAATCTCATAAGTCTTCTGTTCTCTTCCTTTCGTGCCTTGCGTTTCTCTGAGTTCGGACAACTCATGCATATATTTCAAGGTTGTCTCATTTGTCGTGTCGAGACGATGTGCCCGCTTCAACACCTGTTTTGCTTTCTGGTACTGACCTGTTTTTAAATACAATAGCGCCAAAAGCTGATATGCTTTCAGATAAGACGGATGTATCTGCACCGCCTTCTTCAGTTGAATCACCGCCAGATCTTCCGCACCCTGATCACAGTAAACGAGGCACTGATTATACATCTGCACTGCTCTGTCAATTTCTTCTAATGTTTTTTTATCTTTCTGGATTTCTCTGATAAAGTATCCCGCCAGATTGTCTGATTTTTGAAAATTCTGACTGAGGATCCACTCTACGATTGCCTCCGCAATCTCTCCTCTTTCATAATAAACAAGCCCCCAGAAGGTTCCTTGCAGGGATGTTCTCCCTGTTATACTGAAGGCTCCGCTTTAATGACTGAACGGCGCCCGATATGTCCCTTATTTTTGCTTTTCTCAGTCCATCATTATACCAGTAATTTGACTGATGTAATATTTTCTCCGTATACTCCATGCAATTCCACCGTATCTTTCTGCTATTTCGCCTGACTGAGCATCTCCCGCAGAATATCAGTCATATCAGACAAGTCTTCCTGATACACTGCCTCCTCTATGTCATCTACTTCCAGGCTAGGTTTAAATTTCTTTAATTCCTCTTCATAATCTAACATTCTGGTTCTCCCTTCACAAGCTCTTTGATCATACCTACAAGGTAGAGTGAGCCCAGGCAGTAGGCAATACCGTCTTCTCCTTTTTGTTTCATCATCTCCGCCCATGCCTCTTCTAATTGTTCCCGGACAGTCACTTCACTGTCTGTATATTTTCGAACGATCCGGGCAAGTTCACCCGCATCGACTTTTCGTGTACTTTCCACGGTCGTGATCACATAACTGTCCACTGATAAATTCTGGCATAGTTCTGCGATCATCTTCTCGTACTCTTTCTCTTTGACTGCTGAAAACAGAATCACAGTCCGTCCACCGTGGACAGGTCTTCGCTTCACCGTCTCGACAAACCGCTCTACTGCATTCTCGTTATGTGCTCCGTCTATGTAGACTCCCGGGAGGATTTCCTCCATTCTTCCCGGCCATTTCACATGAAACAGCGTATCCTTCCATAGTTTCAGATGTCTTTTTGGAAGAAGAAGCTGCACAGCCTCCAGTGCAAGCAGTGCATTGTCCACCTGATAACATCCAGTATTGGAAAGCCTCCATGTAGTATCTTCATCATACGCACTTCGTTTTGAAAATGCAATATATTTCTCTGTGATTTCCTGAATTTCGTACGCATCTTTCGTGATTTTTCTACAAGGTGCACCACAATTTTCCGCAATTTGTCGGAAAACAGCTGCTGCCTGCACATTATTCCCATCGAACACAAGCGGAACCTGTCTTTTGATGATCCCGCCCTTTTCTGCTGCAATTTTTTCTATCGTATCTCCCAGTATCTCCATATGATCCATTCCGACTGCTGTGATCACAGTCAATACCGGATCATCGATTGCATTCGTGGCATCCAGCCTGCCACCGAGCCCTGTCTCCAGCACAATGTACTCCATGTCTGCCATCGCAAAAGCAGTCATCGCCATTCCAAACAAAAATTCAAAAAAAGTCGGATGTGCCAGCCCGTCTTTTTCCATCTCATCCACAGTAGTTTTTACTTTCTGAAAAACAGCAAGAAATGTTTCATCGTCTATCTCTTCCCCATTTATTCTGATCCGCTCATTGATCTTCACAAGATGGGGAGAACTGAAAAATCCTGTCCTCTTTTTCTCCGCAAGCAAAAGAGCCTGTATGTATGCACATACAGAGCCCTTTCCATTTGTCCCTGCCACATGAATTACTTTCCTACCGACCTGTGGATTTCCAAGTCTTAATAGGAACTCTTTTGTATGTGTCAGATGATTCTTCACTGTGAATTTTGGAATGTCTAAAATATATTTCACACTTTCCTGATAATTCACTTGTCTTCTCCATTATTTCTGCGGTGTTTCAGACGAATCGTCTGCCGCATCTTTTGTTTCTTCTGTCACTGTCTTTACATCTTCTGCCTTTTTTTTCTTCCTCTTCCAGCTGAAGCTTCAATTCTTCTGTCAACTCTTCTATCTTGCCACCGCGGTAAATGTATTCCGCAGAAGTCCGAAAGACCGTATTACTTGATCCCATCTGAATGATCGTGATGATATCTCCTTCCTTCAGCTCTGTCTCCTGCAGTTCGATCCTCGTATTATTCAAAAATTTAGAACTCTTCTTCTCGCCATTGACATAGACTCTACTATTTTTAGTAAAATTCTCGCCATAGAGGCTATATGTTCCGTCAAGCTGCGTGATCAGATCTGTCAGCACGACATCCTTAATTCCCATCTGCATGTGTCCTTCCGGCACTGGATTTTTCCCTCCGTACACATACTTCTCTCCATAGAGAATATCATACTGCAGCATCTCCAGATCGAGTAAGTAGTTCTTCGTCTGCCTTCTCTTCTGGTGATAATTGAATATTGTTCCGGAATGAATATCCAACTTCTCAAAAACATCCGCCATGATCTGATAAGATGCAATATTTCGATCCTGTTTTTCCAACCCGATATTATCCCATACAACATAGTTTGTATTGTACAGATACCTTCCCTTCAGATCTTCAGATTTCAGTCCGAGTGTTGGCAGATGATCTCCATATAGGACTAGAACGGTTGGTTCCTTTCTATCTTCCAACGCCTGCACAAGATCTCCGATAAACTGATCGACTTCATAGATTTGATTGACATAATATTCCCATGCACTTCTTACTTCTTCATCCTCTATTCCGGTCACTTGAATCCTTGGATTTTCTAAATGCTGTCCATAGTAATCGCCATGACTTTGTACTGTGATCCCAAATACGAAATCCTGCTGTTCTGTCGAATCCATTGCGTTCATGATATGTTCTGTGAGGATATCATCCTTCGCCCACCCATTCTCGGTAAGCTGAAGAATATTCATAAATTCCTTACTCGTGTAACTGTCAAACCCAATATTATTAAATACCGTTGAACGGCTGTAAAAATTTCCTCCGTTGTTGTGAAGCGCATGTGCGCCGTAACCAAATCGTTTCAGCGCAGTTGCTGCACTCTCTGCGGTTTCTTTTTTTAATATTGTCTTATACGGATACTCCCCTGGTCCAAAATATCGCAAGTTCATTCCGGTCAGAACTTCAAACTCTGTGTTGGCCGTTCCAGCTCCCACCGATGGCACTTTGAAATACCCTGACGAATATTTCTCAGAAAGCGCTCTGAACGTTGGAAGTGGATCCTGTGATGTCTGCAAAAATTCTACCTCACTTGTATCAAAGAACGATTCCAGCTGGATAAAGAGAATATTTGGCATCTCTTTTCTTCCGGTCTTGGCCTCTGTGATCGCACCGTTCTCACTGATCTGAGCGATCATTTCCTCGCTGTAGCCATTCGGCTGTGAAATTCCGGTATTAAACACACTCGACATAAAACAGTATGGAAATCCATAATCTTCATAGGCAAAAGCAATATTTCCAAAATAATTGGAAATCACTCGCTTATCAAGTGCTATATCTGTCACGACAAAAAATAGTCCAAACCAGATTACCACTCCGGTCAGCGCAAGCACTCTTCTCATTTTTCCAGCATACTGTCCGCCACGCTTCCACATGGAAATGACCCATACAACAACCGCTGCCACACCAACGATCACCGCAACAAGTTCAATTCCGTTAAAATAAGAATTGATCAAGGTCACCGCATCACCGGCAACTTTTAAGTCCTGTGCATTAAACGGAGTGACACGTTTCATAAGCATGTATCCGTTTGTCACCCCAAGACCGATCCAGAATACACTTAAAAGAATTCTGGCAAAAATACGTCTTCTTACGAGATAAACAACAGAAAACGTAATAAAGATCAAAAATGAATTATATAAGAACACTTTTGGTGTCTCAACCATATAATTCCACCCCTGTACAAGCGAATGTCGGGAAATACATTCAATGACCAGGTTCAAAAAGCATGCCAAAAGTGCATGAAATACAAGCGAAAACTGATTCATGAACTTATAACACGGTGCCAGCTTTTTCGCCAGCGGGCTGTTGCGTCTCTTCTCTAAAATCTGTTCCCTTCTCTCTTTTCTCTTCTTCCAATACTTCTTAATGTCTTCCGGCTTTAAATTTTTCACCCTTTGTATGCCACCCTTTATATCGGGGCGTTTGATATGAATCCGTTTCATTGTCACCTCTCACAATCTGATGTGTTTATTTTCTAAGTCCTTTTAATCGTTCCTGTACTTGTTCCATCATCTGTGTATATTTCTCAAGCTTTGCTCTTTCTTCATTGATTTTTGCTTCCGGAGCCTTGCTGATAAATTTCTCATTGTTCAGCATGCCATTGACACGGGCAAGTTCTTTTGTCAAGCGTGCTTCCTCTTTTGTCAGACGCTCTAACTCCTGCTCAAAGTCAACAAGTTCTTCCATTGGCAGATATACAACTGCATCTGCCACAACGACAGAAACTGCATCCTCTGCGATTCCGCTCTTGTCGGACTGAATCTGGATTTCATTTGCACTCATCAGCGGCATGGAAGACTCTTTAATCTCCTCAAATCCCTGACAAAGATTTTCATTTTCACAGACAATATATGTCTTCGCCTTACGGCTTGGAGCAACATTCATCTCTGCTCGTACGTTGCGGACACCGCGGATGATCTCTTTCATGTGATCTACAATATTCTCCGCTTCCGGATAGCAGCTGCTCTCTTTGTATTCCGGCCAGGAAGACATCATCAATGATTCTTCTTCTGGAACAAGCGCACCGTAGATTTCTTCTGTCACAAACGGCATAAACGGATGGAGCAGTTTTAATGCATCACCGAGCACAGTCTTTAATGTATAAAGTGCACTGTTTGCTGCTGCCGGATTTTCCTCCGCGTGATAAATACGGTATTTTGCAAGCTCGATGTACCAGTCACAGAACTCATCCCAGATAAAGTCATATACTTTTTGTACAGCGATTCCAAGTTCAAATTTGTCCATGTTCTCTGTCACATCTTTTGTCAGTGTATTCATCTTTGAGATGATCCATTGATCCACCGCTGACAAATCACTTTCGTTCGGAACTGTAATCTCTTTTCCTTCCATATTCATGAGGATAAAGCGGGATGCATTCCATACTTTGTTCGCAAAGTTTCTATTTGCCTCTACTCTCTCATCGTAGAAACGCATATCATTTCCAGGTGCATTTCCCGTCACAAGCGTGATACGGAGCGCATCTGCACCATACTTCTCGATAATCTCCAGCGGATCAATTCCATTTCCAAGAGACTTACTCATCTTTCTTCCTTGAGAGTCACGGATCAATCCATGGAATAATACCGTGTGGAACGGCGCTTTTCCAGTATAAGCATATCCGGAAAATACCATACGGATCACCCAGAAGAAGATGATGTCATATCCGGTTACAAGTACATCGGTTGGATAGAAGTAATCAAGATCTTCCGTCTTCTCCGGCCAGCCAAGTGTTGAGAATGGCCAAAGTGCGGAGCTGAACCATGTATCTAAAGTATCTTCATCCTGCACAAAATGGGTACAGCCACAATCCGGGCATACCTCCGGCATCTCTCTTGTCACAACAACTTTTCCACATTCCTGACAGTAATAAGCCGGGATTCTATGTCCCCACCAGATCTGTCTGGATACGCACCAATCACGGATATTGGACAGCCAGTTCATATAAGTCTTGTTCATTCGCTCTGGAATCAGTTTCAGATCTCCGTTGCTGATCGCCTCGATCGCCGGTTTTGCCAGCTCTTCCATACGGACAAACCACTGTTGTTTTACGAGTGGCTCTACCGTTGTTCCACATCTTTCATGTGTTCCGACATTATGAGAATGATCTTCTACTTTCACAAGGAATCCCTGCTCTTCCAGATCGCTTACGATTGCTTTTCTCGCCTCATAGCGCTCCATCCCTGCATATTTTCCACCGAGCTCGTTGATCGTAGCATCATCGTTCATGATGTTGATCTCCGGAAGGTTATGTCTCTTTCCGACTTCAAAGTCATTCGGGTCGTGTGCTGGTGTGATCTTCACCGCTCCGGTTCCAAATTCCTTATCTACATAGTAGTCTGCCACGATTGGAATCTCTCTGTTTACTAATGGAAGTAATACATTCTTTCCGACAATATCTTTGTATCTCTCATCATCTGGATGTACCGCGATTGCTGTATCTCCTAACATTGTCTCCGGACGTGTTGTCGCAATCTCAAGAAAACGATCTGTTCCTACAATTGGATATTTGATATGCCAGAAATGTCCTGCCTGCTCTTCGTGATCAACCTCCGCATCGGAAAGTGCTGTCTTACATACTGGACACCAGTTAACGATTCTGGATCCTTTATAAATGTATCCTTCCTCATAAAGTTTGATGAATACTTCCTCAACTGCTTTGGAGCATCCCTCATCCATCGTGAAGCGTTCTCGATCCCAGTCACAGGAAACACCGAGTTTTTCAACTGGCCTTCAATCGTTCCTGCATACTCATCCTTCCACTGCCAGGTACGCTCTAAAAATTTCTCTCTTCCAAGTTCCTTCTTATCAATTCCTTCTGCCTTTAACTGCTCTGTAACTTTTACCTCTGTGGCAATCGCCGCATGATCTGTACCTGGAATCCAAAGTGCATTGTATCCCTGCATTCTCTTATAACGGATCAGGATATCCTGAAGTGTATTGTCAAATGCATGCCCCATATGAAGCTTTCCTGTGATATTCGGCGGTGGCATTACAGTTGTAAACGGTTTTTTACTTCTGTCTACTTCTGCGTGAAAATATTTGTTCTCACACCATTTTTCATAAAGTTTCGGCTCAATCTCTTTTGGATTGTAAGTCTTCTCTAAATTCTTACTCATCATTTCCTCCTTTGCAAACCCTCTTTTGCTCTTCATCTTCTTTCAGCTCTGTCATAAGTGGCCGCTCTTTATCTTTTCCTTTGATATGATTTCCTATGGAATAGAAAACGCCCTCTACATACTGTAAAGGGCGAATGATCGCGGTACCACCTTTGTTATCTCTCTGCTCCATACTCCGTAAATCTCTGTACAAAAGCAGATCGATATCTCTAGCGTCCGATAACGGGGACGATCCGTGACTACCTACTGTCAGCATTGCTGCCGCTTCAGTCGTCCGGTTCAAAAGCTACTTCCACAATTCCTTCTTGAAATCACCTTTCAGCCCATGAGTGATCCTCTCTTGCAAGGGATCTTTGCGTACTCCTCTTTCTCTCAACCTTTTCTTATTCGATATTCCTTATGATAGTCGCTAACTGCCATTTGTCAAGAAGTTCATAAATTCTTTAGATTTTCATAAGTTCTTCGCAACTTTATTCTCATCTTCTTACAACCGCAGCCCCCGGTAACGATTTAGGCAGGCAAAGATCTCCTGCTTTCTCGGCATTGCAAAATTAACCGGAAGATACGAAGACTCTGCAATGGAAGCAAGTCCATCCCGCTCCATCTTCTGCTCCATCGCATCTACTACCTGCTGGATTGTTTTCTTTCCATCAAACAGATTCTGCTCTGCATACTTCACGAGATATCCAAGTACATTTGTCTGTTCCGCATCAACAATCTGTTCCACATAGCGAAGTTCGATTGTCTCTCGATTCATCTGGATGCCATCTTTTCCCATCGCCTTGATCTTCACTTTTCCGCGGTCTGCGAATGTCCTGTTTTTTTCTGCGCTTCGGAGCACGGATGGTTTCTTCATCTCCCGCTTTCCTTCCGATACCGGAAGCGGAAATGCCGCTGCCTCTTGCTTTGCGAAAGCTGTAATCTCCGCCGGCTCATACTGTTCCATCTGGATAATCGTATCTGCGATATGGAAATAAGATCCGGAACTTCCTGCTACGATGATCGAGGACACCCCTTCTTTTTCATACAACTCCCTCACTCGGTCAATAAACGGTGTGATCGGTTCTTTTTCCCTTGCCACTACCCTCTGCATCAGTTCATCGCGGATCATAAAGTTTGTGGCACTCGTATCCTCATCGATCAGAAACAATCTGCTGCCTGCCTCGATCGCCTCAACTACATTTGCCGCCTGCGAAGTGCTTCCACTTGCATCTTCGGTATAGAATGCCTCTGTATTTTTCTTATTCGGGAGATTGTTGATGAACATAGAAATGTCTGTCTTTTTGATACTCCGTCCATCTTCCGCCCTGAGTTTGACTGCAGTATCATCACTGATCACATACTCTCTTCCATCTCCAGCAATGTGATTATACACACCAACTTCCAGCGCATTTAACAATGTGGATTTCCCGTGATAGCCGCCGCCTACGATCAAAGTAATTCCACACGGAATCCCCATACCGTTAATCTTTCCTCTGTGCGGCAACTCCATCTCCACTTCCATCTCTTTCGGTGAACGGAATGGAACCCCATTCTTCATCGGGCGGGAAGAAATTCCACTCTCTCTCGGCAAAATCGAGCCGTTTGCCACAAATGCACTAAGATTTCGCTTCAGGATCTCTTCCCGAATCACCTGCTGATCTTCCGCCAAAAAAATCGTCTGCTCAATTTTTTTCTGATCTGCACACGGATAGAAAAATGATTCCTTTACACACTCTGGAAGAAACTCAAAGAAAATTTTAATAAGCTCTCCGGAATTAATTGTCCTTCCATTTGCCGGAAATCCTACTTCCATACGCACAAGCACGTTACCATTTGCCGGGTCAATCGTGCAGGCTGTCCGTTCCAGAATCTCCTGTCCGCATCTGCTGACAGATAACAAACCACTTTTCCCCGAACCCTTTGCCTTGAAGTTGAAGCGTTCGATCTTCTGATAAAATACTCTTGTCAGATAATCCTGCAGCGCGATCCGCTTATATTTCTTGTCAAATAATTGTTTCGGAAACCTTGCCAGTTGTCCGTCAATCGCAACACTCACTTTCGATGGCGATGCAAATGGATCTCCCTGCACATGATCGATCTGCAGAATATAATCCGCAAACCGATAACTGCCCTTCGTCCCCTTATATGCAGGATAACTCTTCCGATGAATCTCATTTAGTAACTTTCTCAAATCCTGTGCTGACTTCATTTCCTTGCTTCTACCTCTTTCTATCTCTTTTTATTTTTTCTTTCTCTGCGGTTTTTCCGGCGCGATTTTCCCCTCAGTTACACTAAGGTGTCGTGCAGTTCTTCTACGCTCTCTTTGATCATTGCCGCTCCCACTTCTTCCAGCTCTTGCCGGTTTCCATAGCCATATAACACTCCGATGCGATGGGATGTTCTGCTCCTTTGCCCCCAAGCACATCATGCATTCGGTCTCGACCATGATCACCTTATCTCTATCTGTAATCTTCTCATGCTCCAGCACATATGCGATAACATCTCCTTTTCTGACACGCTCCCCGCTCAATTCACTTCCTCCAATAAAAGTGAAATACTCTGTCAGGTGAAAATACTCCAAAATCTGTCTTGCATACACCTCTGGCTTGGATGTCGCCAGATAGACCTTCTTTCCTTGTTCTGTCAGTGCTTTTAATAGTTGTTCAATCCCTGGATAGACTTCGTTCTCATATAATCCTCGCACCGAAAAATATTCTCTATACTTCTCCACTGCTTCCACTGCCTGTTCCCGGTCAAATCCATAATATTCCATAAAAGAATCCGCAAGCGGCGGACCGATAAACTTGCAGAGTGTATCAAGATTCTCCACCTCTATCCCATAAAATTTCAGCGCATGTGCAACCGAGCTGTAATCCCCACTTTCGGGTCTGTCAGTGTTCCATCTAGATCAAATAAAATATGCTGATACATTTTTCTTCCTCTTTTTCCTTTTTACAATTTGCTAAACACACTTCATTTCACACTTCTACTCATGAAATAAAATGTCATGGTTTACGCTGCTGTAAAATCTTTCTTTCACTTCCGCGTAACTCATCTGTTCCATGGACATGATCCACATTAATTTTGTGATCACTGCCTCCAATGTCATGTCGTATGCTTCAATCAGATCAAAATCCTGTTTGACCTTTTTCCCAACTTCATAGACCGTCATGTTACTTCCTTCATTTGCCACCTGCGTTGTCATCACCACAATCTTTCCGTGGCGCACCCACTCCGTCATCTCTTTATAAAATTCTCCGACAATGCTCTCCGGCAGACCGCCTACACCAAAACTTTCAATTACGACACAATCATAATGTTTAAAAATGTAGGACAATACATCCGGCTTCATACCTGGAATCAGCTTTAATACATAAATACTGTTCTTCATCTCATGATAGAACGTGACCGGCTTCTTATAAGGAATCGCCGGCATATAGCGAAATACTTTCTGATCCTGTATCACTGCCGGATACGGGAAATTAATGCTGGAAAATGCATTGTAACTCTTGGCGCGCTCTTTCTTCGCTCTTGTTCCGACAATGACTTTCCCATCGAATACGATCGTCACATCCTGAGAGGCATCGTCTGACGCGTAAATAAAGCTGTCTAAAAGATTTGTCTTCGCGTCTGTCACATCCATGTTGATCGGCTTTTGCGCTCCGGTGATCACGATCGGCTTCTCAGAATTCTGGATCATGTAAGACAGTGCTGCCGCCGTGTATGCCAGCGTGTCCGTACCGTGGCAGATGACAAATCCATCATACTCCTCATAGTGTTCCTCGATTGCCCCTGCAATCTTCTTCCAATATTCCGGCGTCACATTCGTACTGTCAATATTGCACACCTGAAGTGTATCCACATCACACACGCTCTCTACCTGCGGAATATAAGATAGGATATCCTCCGAGGAAAGTCCCGGAGCCAGCCCGGCCTCCGTCTGTTTTGATGCAATTGTTCCTCCGGTTCCTATCATTAATATTTTTTTCTTCATACTGTTCTCCTGTCTATTGTCTTCCTGCTATTTTCTATTTTCCAAAAATTTTCTCTACAAGACTGCGGTACTCGATATACACCGGAACTTCCGAGAAAGATTTCCGAAGAGCCTCCTCTACTCCTTTATAGTACCATCCAATCGTCTCTTTGTCTTTCATCCGGAATCGTTGCCACAATTCCTCCCCGCACTCTGGATAATCCCGATCGATATCCCGCATATTGGACAGCTTATCTGCCAGACCAATCATCTGTACTTCCCGCTCTGCTACTTTCAGATGCTGAATCGTCGCACCTTTGCGTTCCATCCACGTCTTTGATTTGTCTTCACTTTCTTTCTGCACAAGTTCTGCCACCCGCTTGGAAAACATCTGCTCGATCATCTTCGCCGTCACTCCTTCGCAATCCTCGATCGTATCATGCAGGATTGCTGCACTGATAACCTCCTCATCCTCCGTCATTCTCGCTACGATCACACCCACTTCCAGCGGATGTAAAATATATGGGCGCATCGTCCCTTTCCGCAGTTGCCCGTCATGTGCTTTCGTCGCAAATGCGATTGCCCTTTGGATCATCTCCTCCACCTCCTGTATTTTCTTCTTTCTTTCGATTCCCACCTAAAACGATATACCAATTTCACCTAGTTTTATTATACCAATCGAACACACTTTTTCAACTCTTCTTTCCGATTTGTTCTGAGCTGTTCTGTCATTTTTCACCAGTTTGTGCTATAGTAACATTATATTTTTTTCACGGAGGTTCTTTATGCATATAACCAATCAAAAACCAGTCGTTCTTGTCACTGGTTCCTCTAGAGGATCGGAAGAGCGATCGCACTTCAGTTTGCCAAAATCATTACCATGTCATTTAAACTGCTCCACTTCTCTTGAGCAGTTAGAAAATGTCAAAAAAGAAATCCTTGCACTGCCTGACGGCTCCTGCACTTGTTGCCGCTGCGATGTCAGTGATTCTTCACAAGTCACCGCAATGTTTGAAGAGATTTCCGCTACTTGTGGGCAGATCGATGTACTTATCAACAATGCAGGAATTTCTCACATCGGTTTGTTCACAGATATGACCGACGATCTGTGGAACCGCATGATCCAGACAAATCTTTCCTCAGTTTTCTATTGCAGCCGGGCAACCCTGCCCTCTATGATTTCCAGAAAAAAAGGAAAAATCATCAATATTTCCTCAATGTGGGGAACGGTCGGCGCCTCCTGCGAAGTCGCCTATTCCGCTGCCAAATCCGGCATCCACGGACTGACGAGGGCACTGGCAAAAGAACTTGCACCTAGCAATATTCAAGTCAACACCATTGCCTGTGGCGCCATCGATACCGCCATGAACGCACAGCTTAGTCCTGAAGAACGTCTTGCACTGGAAGAAGATATCCCTGCATGCCGGTTTGGTACCCCGGAAGAGGTTGCTTCTCTCGCATGGGACTTAGCCCATGCTCCCGCCTATATGACCGGACAGATCATCGGAATAGACGGAGGCTATATTTAAAACCGGCCTTTTTTACTTCTCCAAAAGTAAATCTGCATACGGTCGATGCTCACAAAATTTTTACACATAAGAAATGGGTATAGCCTGCATTTCAGCCATACCCATTTCTTCTATAATTATCGGAATCTATAATTCCAAAAACTGCAATAATATTTCTATTTTTAATCGGGAAATATAGGAGTCCCAATCGATCTGTAGCATTCGGTCTAACTTGTCAATCCTTTTTCGAATGGTATTGATATGTACATACATTTTCTCAGCTGTCACGCTGAAATTCATATTGTTTTCCAGATAAACTTTCAGTGTCCTGAGCAGTTCTACATTTTTCTCGTCTTTCATCATATCCAGATACTCTGAGAGCATCTGTTCCAATTCTTTCTCCGGAATTTGAAGCCATGCAAACGGTCCAATCATTTCATAATCCCAAATTTTCTTCTTTGGACAAAGCTTTTTCCCCATTTTCATTACTTTCCCACACGTTTCCACCGATGATTTTAATTCCGACATTTTCTTGCCTTCTCGCAACACTGCAAACTCCAATTCCATTTTAGGAAATGTTTCAACAATTTTCTGCTCAAAATCAGAAATCATACCTTCCATATCTTTTTGACTATATGACACAGAATCAGACAATTCCGTTAAAACTATCCCTGTATTTTCATCGAGAAATGCTAATTTTGCATTTTTAGAAAGCTGACTGTTTTTGAAAACAGTAATATACTGTTCTCTGGAATTCCGCGCACTCAATTCCTCATTCATCTGATGAAACAATACACAGATATATCTTGTATTCATAGAAATCCCCTGCTGTCCCGCCTGATAAAGAAGCCTTTCTTCATCTTCCCCGGTAGAATGCAGCGCAAGCAAAACAAGATTTTCAAATCCGATGTTCCCAATACTTTGTGCAATGACAATTTGTTCATATACCGATTGTAGCAAAAGGTACGCAATCCGAATGGAATACTCATCGTAATAATCTAAGAATTCTCTTGATTCCATCACAATAAAGTATGCCTGCAGATTGCCTCCAATACTAATCGGCATCAAAATCCAACTGATCCGCGGACCATCCACATTATCTTCATTAAACATTCGGATTCGTGTCATCTGTATATAGTCACATAATGTATAGCGATTGTGTTCCATTTTAGGATTCCAATAATCACTTTCCTGCAATCCATAGGTTTCTGAAATTCGCTTAAAGTTTGCAGAGCTGCAATATCCTTCCTGTTCACCTACATCATATAGAAATGCCGGAAATCCCATTTCCACTTCTACTGCCTGCAATATTTTTTTAATCTTTTGAACTTTGTATGTTGTCGAACCTAACATCATCGCACCATTCTGATGGATTTGAAAGCGCCGAATGGTCCGATTCATCACGATCGTATTCACTTGTTGCATGACTTCCATATAGCCGATTTCAAATGGCATACTGATCAGCGGTATTTCATATTGTTCAAACAGTTCGATAATCTCTTTCGGAATCATCGGAAGATGTCTCCCTCGTTTAATAATCATTCCGGAAGTAATCTGCATCAATCCTTCATCAAAAGACTTTTTGATACAATCCGGTTCCATCAAAATAGAATAACCGGAAGTAATTACAAGTTCCTTTCCTTTCGTCCAACGATAGGCATCCGGAGCATCCATGACCGCAATTCCTTGTACTTCTTTCTGTATCCCTTTAGAACCAGCTACAATATGAAAGTCTTTAAAAAATTCATGTTCCAATAAAGTTTTAATTGAAATTCCCATATTGTCCCTGTCCTTTCTTTGTTCTGCTTGCCATTTCCTACTATCGTTGCAAGCTTATCATCTTCTGCAATTTTCTGTCAAGCTAGGTCCATCTTTTGCCTAACCATGATTTTCCAGCCAATCCATTGCCGCTTTCGCATAAATAGCAGCTGCCGTCGGCAGGCATGTTTCATTGAATTTTGCATGAGGATTATGATGTCCAACCCATTCATCTTGATTGTCCACTCCTGCTCCGATAAAGAAATAACTTGTCGGAATCTTCTCACCAAAGTAAGAAAAATCTTCAGAGCCCATCACGTGAAACGTCGGATATGCTTTTAACTCGGAATCCAGCTCTCTGACAGACTGAATAATCTCTTCATTTAATTTCACATCACATTTTACTGCCGGAACATCGTTAAGCACTTCTAGTTCCACCTCACAACGATATGTGGCAGCTACTCCTTTTGCAACTTCTTTGATCCGGCAGATTATATAGTCTCTGACTTCTGATTTAAATGTCCGAAGAGATCCTTCTAATACTGCGCGATGCGGAATCACATTAAATGCACTTCCCGATTCAAACCGTCCAATCGTCAGCACCGCTTCTTCCATTGCTGAAATTTCTCTTGCAATCAATTCTTGCAGAGCCAAATACAAATGAACTCCTGCATTAATCGGATCAACACCTAGCTCTGGTGCAGATCCATGCGTTCCTTTTCCGGTCAAAAGAACACGAAATCCATAGACAGAGGTCATCGGATATTCTCCATAAATAATCTTCTTATTTTCACTATTCGGTGCTACATGCATTGCAAATGCAGCGTCTACTCTCGGATTTTCTAAAACACCTGCATCCACCGCTGCTTTCGCTCCTTGAAAAGTTTCTTCTGCTGACTGAAATAACAATTTGACAGTCCCTTTCAATTCCCTTTCATGTGATTTCAGCAGTTTTGCAGCCCCCAAAAGTGTTGTTGTGTGCATATCATGTCCACAAGCATGCATACATCCGTTTTCTGATGCAAAAGGTTCTCCTGATTCCTCTCTTACCGGCAGTGCATCCATATCACTGCGAAGCATGAAACATTTTTCTCCACTTCCAATCAAAGCAACAATGCAAGAACTTTCTTCATACACGGTATATGGAATATCCATTTGCTCCAACTCTTTTTTTACAAATGCGACTGTTTTTGGAAGATGTAATCCAATTTCTGGAATTTGATGAAGCGCTCGTCTCCATGCACTTAATTTCTCTTGAAATTCATTTGCCTCTTTTAATAACTGATTCTGCATAATCTCTTCCCTTCTACGAATCTGTTGTCCATAATCTATTCTTCATACATTGGTCTATAATCCACTTTTTTTTTCTCGAAATTCTTCTTAGGATTTTTTT
>ENA-OPYY01000293-OPYY01000293.1-human-gut-metagenome-genome-assembly--contig:-NODE-293-length-19059-cov-1.149324_pt1 | contig 19059 bp, 18 predicted proteins | sample MGYA00242472_ERZ504481 | MGnify/ENA primary metagenome ERZ504481 (study PRJEB26092, sample SAMD00036265) | human gut metagenome | host: Homo sapiens | study: EMG produced TPA metagenomics assembly of...
TCAAAAAATTATAATTGATTTTGCAGAGATGTCTAGTAATATTATTAATAGTAATGCTGGGAGGAATGAATATGGCTGATTTAACAAAAGTAGTTCTGGATGCAATGGGCGGCGATCATGCACCTGGTGAAATGGTGAAAGGTGCTGTGGATGCCGTCAGCAGACGTCAGGACATTAAAGTTTTTCTCGTCGGACAGGAAGCTGTGGTCAGGGAGGAACTTGACAAGTATACATATCCGAAGGAGCAGATCGAGGTTGTCGGCGCCACTGAAAAGATCGAGACGGCAGAGCCGCCGGTTATGGCAATTCGCAAGAAGAAGGATTCATCGATTGTTGTTGGGATGAATCTTGTAAAGAAGGGAGAGGCAGATGCTTTTGTCTCTGCTGGAAATTCTGGTGCAGTTCTTGTCGGGGGACAACTGATTGTTGGAAGAATTAAAGGCGTGGAGCGCCCGCCGCTTGCACCGTTGATTCCGACAGAAAAGGGCGTCTCTCTTCTGATTGACTGTGGGGCAAATGTGGATGCAAGACCTTCACATTTAGTGCAGTTCGCAAAGATGGGATCTGTTTATATGGAGAATGTGCTGGGAATAGCGAAGCCAAGAGTCGCAATTGTTAATATCGGTGCGGAAGAAGAGAAAGGAAATGCACTTGTAAAAGAAACATTCCCACTGTTAAAGGCATGTAAGGATATTCATTTTATCGGCAGCATTGAAGCAAGAGAGATTCCACATGGGATGGCAGACGTAATTGTCTGTGAAGCGTTTGTCGGGAATGTTATCTTGAAGTTATACGAAGGTGTCGGAGCAGCGCTCACAAGCCAGATAAAAAAAGGGATGATGTCTACATTGAGAAGTAAGATTGGTGCACTGTTAGTAAAACCAGCTTTGAAGCAGACATTGAAATCGTTTGATGTCAGTGAACATGGTGGGGCACCGCTTCTCGGATTGAATGGACTTGTCGTGAAGACGCATGGAAGTTCTTCAGCAAAGGAAGTTTCCAATTCTATCATACAGTGTGTGACCTTCAAAGAACAGAGGATCAACGAGAAGATCAGAGAGCACATTCAGAAAGAAGAAAAGCAAAAAGACGAAACAACATCCTAAAAATCAAGTGGAATAACAGAAAGGAAATCAAGTTATGGAATTCGAAAAATTACAGGAAATTATTGTGGACGTATTAAATGTAAATCCGGATGAGATTACAATGGATACAACGTTTGTAGATGATCTCGGAGCAGATTCACTGGATATTTTCCAGATCATTATGGGAATTGAGGAAGCATTTGACATTGAAATCGCAAATGAAGATGCAGAAAGCATTGTAACAGTTGGGGATGCAGTAGAACAGATTAAGAATGCTACAAACTAACAGCAGGCGATATTTCTATTATTTTATAAATGAGAAAGCCCTTCCGGGCTTTTTCGTTTTATCAGAGGAGAATCAGAATGCAGAGATTAAAGGAATTAGAAAAGAAAATCGGTTATACATTTCAGAAAAAAGAATTGCTTCAAAAGGCGATGATGCACAGTTCTTATACAAATGAAAAACATATGAAAAAGCAAGACTGCAACGAGCGATTGGAATTTCTCGGAGATGCAGTATTAGAACTTACAACGAGTGAAGCACTCTTTTTTGACAATCCTTCTATGCCAGAAGGTGAATTGACGAAAACGAGGGCAAGTATTGTCTGTGAGCCTGCGCTTGCATTTGTTGCAAAGGAATTGATGTTGGGCAGTTATCTTTTACTCGGAAAAGGTGAGGAAGCAACTGGTGGACGGCAGCGAGACTCAATTACTTCGGATGCCGTGGAGGCATTGATCGGAGCGATTTATTTAGATGGTGGTTTTGCTAGTGCAAAAGAGTTCATTCAAAAATTTATTTTGTCAGATCTGGAAAACAAAAAGCTCTTTTATGATAGCAAGACTATCCTTCAAGAGATGGTTCAGGCGAAATTTACAGAAAATGTAAGATATGTGCTTGAAAAGGAGGAAGGTCCAGACCATAACAAGTCTTTTACAACGTCTGCCTACATTGGAGAGGAATGCTACGGAACCGGAAGTGGAAGAACAAAAAAAGCTTCTGAGCAGGAGGCGGCATATCAGACGATTTTGATGCTGAGAAAGAAAGAACAGTAGGTGGAAGATGTATTTAAAAAGTATCGAAGTGCAGGGATTTAAGTCTTTTGCGAATAAGATTTTGTTTGAGTTCCATAATGGAATTACAGGGATTGTAGGACCAAATGGAAGTGGAAAAAGTAATGTCGCTGATGCAGTGCGCTGGGTGCTTGGAGAGCAGAGGGCAAAGCAGCTGCGTGGAGGATCGATGCAGGATGTTATTTTTTCAGGGACAGAGAACCGCAGACCCTTAAGTTATGCTTCGGTTGCAATCACATTGGACAATGCGGATCATCAGCTCCCGGTTGACTATCATGAAGTGACTGTCACAAGAAAGTTATACCGTTCTGGGGAAAGTGAATATCTGATCAATGGAACTGCTTGCAGGCTGAAAGATGTGAATGAGCTTTTTTATGACACCGGGATTGGGAAAGAAGGATATTCGATCATCGGGCAGGGCCAGATTGATAAGATTTTAAGTGGAAAGCCGGAAGAGCGGAGAGAGCTTTTTGATGAAGCGGCAGGGATTGTCAAATTTAAGAGACGAAAATATCTTTCTGTCAGAAAGCTGGAAGACGAGAGACAGAATCTCGTTCGTGTCAATGATATTTTGTCAGAACTTGAGAAACAAGTGGAGCCACTGAGAAGGCAGTCAGAAACAGCTAGAATCTATCTGAAGAAAAAAGAAGAATTAAAAATTTATGATATTAATATGTTTTTAATGGATACGATTCGGTTGAAAGAACAGATAGAAACTGCTCAGCGATCTTTTGATGATGCCAACAGAGAACTGACAGAAGCAAAGGAAAAGCAGGAAGCGTTGAAACTTGCCTATGAGAAACAAGAACAGAAACTTGCTGAAGCTGAATTGCAGATGGATGGGTGTCGTACAAAGCGAGATGAAAAAACATTGGCAAAACAGCAGACGGAAAGTCAGATCCAGGTATTGGAGGAACAGATCCGGACTGCGAAAGATGAGCGATAGCCATTATGATCGGCGTCTTCTGGCAATTACAAAAGAATTAAAAGAGTATCAGGAACAGAAAGCAGCGTTCGCAAAAGAGCAGGAGCAATTGGGAGAAAAGATTTCTGGCGCAAAGAGAGAAGAGCGTCAGGCAGAAGAAAATCTAAAGGAAATCCAGACGCAGATTGCAGAACTTCTTGTGGCGGTAGAAGAAAAGAAAAATGATACGATGCAGTTATTGGAAAATCGTGCTTCAACAAAAGCGAAGCTGCAACATTATGATACGATGATGGAGCAGACAAAAGTTCAGCGGGCGCAGATGAATCAGCGACTGATCGAGATGAAAAGTAACTCCGGAGAACAGGAAGCACAATTAAAGAAATACGAGGAAGATTTTCTTGCAGTCCAGAAGGAAATCGAAAAGCATCAGGCGGAGAGCAATCGTCTGGAAGATGAGATCGAACAGCTTCAAAAACAACTGAAAGATCAAAATGAGCAATTGCAGATCGGCCAGACAACATTTCACAGAGAGAAGTCAAGACTGGAATCTCTTAGAAACTTGACGGAGCGGTACGATGGTTATGGAGGAAGTATCCGCAAAATTATGGAACGAAAAGAGGAAGAAAAAGGGCTTCTTGGGGTAGTGGCGGACTTGATCAAAGTTGATAAAACCTATGAGATCGCGATTGAGACAGCGCTTGGGGGGAACATTCAGAATATTGTTACGGATTGTGAGGAGACTGCAAAACGCATGATCGATTTTCTGAAAAGGAACAAGTATGGACGTGCGACCTTTTTACCATTGACTGCAATCAACGGAACCTCCGGGATTCGACAACCAGAGGCATTACAAGAGAAAGGGTTATAGGACTTGCAAGCACACTGGTAGCAGCAGATCCTAAGTATCAAAAACTTATTGACCATTTACTTGGCAGAACAGTTGTTGTTCATACCATTGAGGATGGAATTGCACTGGCAAGAAAATACAGACAGTCTCTGCGGATTGTGACACTGGAAGGAGAACTGATGAACCCCGGCGGTTCCATGACAGGAGGATCTTTTAAAAATACAAGCAATCTTTTGAGTAGAAGGCGCGAGATTGAAGAGTATGAGAAAGCGGTAAGAAGGCTGTATCAGGAGATGCAGCAGATGCAATCTGCTGTGATTCGGGATAAAGAGAAGCGGACAGCTTGCTATGCAGATCTTGAAAAAAATCGAGAAATTCTTCAAAATCTGTATGTGAAACAAAATACGGTAAAGATGAATCTTGCACAGGCAAAAGAGCGACAGGGAGAAACGAGCCAGGCATTTACCGATATTCATCAGGAGGGAATGCGGCTGGAACGTCAAATGGCAGAAATTTTTGAAAACAAAGAGTCAATCCAGATGGAACTTGAAACGTCTGAATTACTTGAGAAAGAATTTCAGCGCAGAATCCAACAATTGCAGAAAGAAGTTGAGCAGAAGAAAGAGAAGGAAGCAATCTATCTGAAAAGTGCAGAGGCAGCACATCTCGAGAGTGCTGCACTGGATCAAAAAAAATCTATTTTTGCAGGAAATGTGAAACGAATGGAAGAAGAAATGTTTCGCAGATCACACGAGGAGGAAACACTTCAAGCCGGAAAAGAACATGCGGCAAATGAGATTGCGGATCGGGAAGGGCAGATTTTAAAACTACGTCAAACGATCGTACAGCTGAGTGAAGAACTTCATGCAGCAAAAGAGGAACTGGCGTCTTATATGGAGCAGAAAGAGAAACTTCAGCTTGTACAGAAAGAAATTTTCCAGAGCCGGGAAGAATTATCCCGTCATCTTTCTGATCTGGACAAAGAAACTTTTCGCTTGGATAGCAAAAAGACTGCTTTGGAAGAGCAGACTGAAAAGTTGATGAATTACATGTGGGAAGAATATGAACTGACCTATTCTCATGCACTGGAAATGAGAAAAGAAGAGCTGCTTGATCCTGTGCTTCTAAAGAAAGAAATTCAAAGATTAAAAACAGAGATCAAGGCGCTTGGCACAGTCAATGTCAATGCGATTGAGGATTACAAAAATGTGCTTGAGCGCTACGAATTCTTAAAAGGACAGCATGATGACCTTGTGGAGGCAGAAAAGACTTTGGTTCAGATTATTGAAGAACTGGATATTGCGATGCGGAAACAATTTGAAGAACAGTTTGCAAAGATCGCAAAGGAGTTCGACAGTGTATTCAAACAGCTTTTTGGCGGAGGAAAGGGAACACTCGAATTGTTAGAAGACGAAGACATTCTAGAAGCGGGTATTCGCATTATTGCACAGCCGCCAGGGAAAAAACTGCAAAATATGATGCAACTTTCTGGTGGAGAAAAGGCGCTGACGGCCATTGCACTTTTGTTTGCTATCCAAAATTTAAAGCCATCCCCATTTTGTCTTCTTGATGAGATTGAGGCTGCGCTTGACGATTCGAATGTGACGCGTTTTGCAAAGTATTTACATAAACTGACCAAACATACACAATTTATCGTAATTACGCACAGGCGTGGTACGATGACAGCGGCAGACCGTCTATACGGAATTACGATGCAGGAGAAAGGGGTATCGACATTGGTGTCGGTAAATCTTTTGGAAGATGAGTTAGAAAAGTAGGAGGAAATAGATATGGGAGAAAAAAAAGGATTTTTTAAACGACTGGTATCTGGACTTGCAAAGACAAGAGATAACATTGTATCAGGAATTGACAGCATTTTTAATGGATTTTCAAGTATTGATGAAGATTTCTATGAAGAACTGGAAGAGATACTGATCATGGGAGACTTGGGAATCCATGCGACGATGAAGATCATTGAAGATCTGAAGGCGAAGGTAAAAGAGAACCATATTAAGGAGCCGGCAGAATGCAAGCAGCTTCTGATTGACAGTATCAAAGAGCAGATGAGCATCGGAGATACGGCATATGAATTTGAAAATCGTACTTCCGTTGTTCTTGTCATCGGAGTAAACGGTGTTGGAAAGACGACAACAGTTGGAAAACTTGCAGGAAAACTTCGAGAAGAAGGAAAGAAAGTTGTTTTAGCAGCGGCAGATACTTTCCGTGCAGCAGCAGGGGAACAACTTACCGAGTGGGCGAGAAGAGCAGATGCCTATATGATCGGAGGTCAGGAAGGAGCAGATCCGGCGGCGATCGTTTATGATGCAGTACAGGCTGCAAAAGCAAGAAAGGCGGATGTACTGCTATGTGACACGGCAGGGCGTTTGCACAACAAGAAAAATCTGATGGAAGAGTTAAAAAAGATCAATCGGATCATTGACCGGGAATTTCCGGAAGCATATCGTGAAACACTTGTTGTATTGGACGGAACAACCGGACAGAATGCGCTCGCACAGGCAAGAGAATTTAAAGAAGCAGCAGATATTACGGGAATTGTTTTGACCAAATTAGACGGAACAGCTAAAGGAGGAATTGCTGTGGCAATCCAGGCAGAGCTTGGCATTCCGGTGAATATATTGGTGTCGGAGAACATATCGAGGATCTTCAAAAATTTGATCCGGATGAGTTTGTAAATGCATTGTTTGCGACAGAAGAATAAAAGATAGATGGAGCGGGATTAAAAAATTCCCGCTCCATTGTTATATTGAAATCTGTGTGATAGATGAAGGCTGATTATCATAAGGTGTGGTCCGCTTGATATTTTTCTTATAGCAGCTAGGGGTTACACCAACCGCCTTTTTGAACAGTTTTGTAAAATAATTGACATCATTCATTCCTACATTCCATGCCACATCCTGAATTTGCAGATCAGTGGTATTTAATAATTTCACTGCAATGTGTATTCTTTGCTGGTTGATAAATTCCGTCAATGTAATTTCAACTTCCTTTTTGAAAATGGTTGACAGGTAGTTTGGATTTACATTCAGCACTTCTGCAATTGATTTTAATGAGAGTGGATGATGCAAATTAAAATGGATATAATTTAATGCTTTGCGAATGACAGGGCTATAATTCATCATGGACTGATTTTGAACAAGTAGACAATATCTCCGGATCATATCGAGCATCAAGGCATTTAAATCTTCAACAGAAGAAGAGTCTTCAATTTGTAAGGCATAAGATGTCGAAATTTCATTTAAATAGATAGGATGGACAAAACTCTTTTCAGCTGCTTTTCGGCACAACGTATTTAAGATTACAAGTCGATTCTTAGCATCACGCAGAAGATCTTTTGTCCGATTCTCAAAGCGAGTGCAGCTAAATGCGTGAAAAGACTTTAGTGCATTTCTCCGGTCTCCTCTGGAAATCGCTTCTAGAAGTTCATTCTCCATCCGGTAACGTTCTTCCATGACATCCATGGAAAGATAGAGTTCCGGTGTAGAAGAAGATTCGTAGCTTACGTCATTTGTTCCCCAGTTCTCAGTGATAAAATGGACAAGGTAAGATTTCGGGCCACCGTATAGATAACTGCCTATTGTGTTGAGTGTGGCGATCATCGTTCGCATTTCCAACTGTGGAATTGTGTTATAGTAAGTATGGAGCGAATCACGCATATTTTCGGAAAGCTGATTTTTTTGAAGAATTTCCGAAAGAAAGGTATCATCCGCAGTTCGGGTGAGAAATGGACCTACATAATAATAACTGTTGGCAATCTCGGGATGTTTAAAAATGATATAATGTGAATAAAAATTATCTTCCATGAAATAAATAGAATTATCAAATGTTACATTTGGTGCTCCGTAGAGTAGAGTCTGGTAGTCAAAATCGCTCCAAATCTTTCTGCGCAGTCCGAAGTCAATCTGCTCCAAAGATTCAAATGGAGGTGTCAGGACGGCAGAGTGCACTTTGAGTGTAGCGTACAAAAGGTCTGTGAGGAATGCAAAAATATTCGGTTGTTTCATACTCATCTCCTTAAAATTATTCTATATAATAATAAAATACAGTGAAAATAGTACGAAAATCAATGAGAATTCTACTCTCGCTCAAAAAAAATATGTGTTAAAGTAATAACAAGGTCAAGACAGACCGAATGCTAAAAGTCTTTTTGCCTATCCGACAGTTATACAGGTGTATATCAAGATCTACTTGTTGCTGGGAGAGAAACAAAAAGCAAAACATGCCGAAAGAAAAAGATTTTAGGAGGATGACAATGGCAAGTTCAACAAACAACAATCAACCTTTCGGAATCAAAGATAAAATCGCTTACATGTGTGGAGACTTTGGTAACGATTTCTTCTTTATTCTGATTAGTCAATTTTTAATGGTGTTCTACACAAGCGTGTTGGGAATCAACGCAGGTGTGGTAGGAACTTTGTTTTTAGTAGCGCGTTTTATTGATGCGTTCACAGATATTGGAATGGGACGAATTGTAGATAGTTCCAAACCTGGAAAGGAAGGAAGATACCGTCCATGGATCAGAAGAATGCGTATTCCAGTAGTCCTTGCGGGAGTACTTGTATTTATTCCATGGGTAGCAAACCTTCCGTATGCACTGAAGATTGTCTATATTTTTGTAACTTACATTTTATGGGGAAGCTTCTGTTACACAGCAATCAATATCCCATATGGTTCTATGGCTTCCGCAATCTCTACTGATCCGGTAGAACGTGCACAGCTTTCTACATTCAGAAGCGTGGGTGCAGCACTTGCAGGAGTTATCGTTGGATTCGTAGCGCCGATGATCGTATACGTAAAAGATGAGGCGGGAAATCAGGTATTAGTTGGGGATCGTATGTTTATTCTCTCACTTATTTTCGCTGTATGTGCATTCATCTGCTACACAATCTGTTACAAATGGTCTACAGAGCGTGTTGTGACAGAGACAAAAACAGTAGAAAAGAAGGCTTCTGCAAAAGACCTTGTAAAAGGACTTGTTGGAAACCGTGCACTCGTATCTATCATTGTTGCGGCAATCGTATTACTTCTTGCAATGCTTCTTGCACAGTCTATGAACGTATATCTGTATCAGGATTACTTCAAAAATACAAAGGCAATGTCAATTGCAAGTTTATTAGGTACTGCATGTACATTGATTTTAGCTCCATTTTCTGGTAAAATTACTAAGAGATTTGGAAAGAAAGAAGCATCTAGTGTGGCATTACTTTTTGCATCTGCAGTATATGTATTCTTATTTGTTGCAAAGATTAAAAATCCATGGGTATTCTGCGGAATCATTTTATTAGGAAACCTTGGAAGCGGTCTTTTTAACTTGATGATCTGGGCATTTATCACAGACATCATTGATTATCAGACTGTGATGACAGGTTCTGAAGACGGTGGTACTGTTTATGGCGTTTACTCTTTTGCAAGAAAGCTTGGACAGGCTCTTGCAGGAGGACTTGGCGGATATGCGCTTGCACTGATCGGATATCAGTCAGGTGCAGGTATTGACCAGACAGAAGCTGTAAAGAACTCTATCTATGCGGTGGCAACAGGTGTTCCGGCAATCGGATATCTTATCATTGCATTGATCTTTGATTTTCTGGTATCCTCTTTCTAAGAAGAAACTGGAAGAAATCAGAGAAGAATTAGATAAAAGAGCAGCAAAAATAATTTGCGCTAGATACATCCGGCAGTCAGCAATATGGCTGCCTGTCGGTACGAGAAGAGATATTTTGCGTTCCTTATAACGCATAATAAAATATATAAATGAAACGAAAGGAGAAATGTGTATGAAAATGACATTTCGCTGGTATGGACCAGACGATCCGGTAACTCTGGACAATATTCGTCAGATTCCGGGAATGACAGGTGTCGTGACAGCTGTTTACAGTGTTCCTGTCGGAGAAGTATGGCCGGAAGAAGAAATTCTGAAATTGAAAGCTCAGGTAGAAGCTAAAGGACTTGAGATGGAAGTGATTGAAAGTGTTCCGGTTCACGAGGATATCAAGTTGAGAAGAGGAAACTATCAACAGTATATCGAGAACTATAAAGAGAACATCAGACGTCTTGCAAAAGCAGGCGTGAAGTGCATTTGTTACAACTTCATGCCAGTATTTGACTGGACAAGATCACAGCTTGACAGAGAACTTCCGGATGGATCTAACGCACTTGTATACTACAAAGAGCATGTGGCACAGATGGATCCGACAAAATTGGCTCTTCCGGGATGGGATTCTTCCTACTCAACAGAAGAGATGGCAGAGCTGATCCAGGCGTACAAAGATCTTGGTGAAGAAGGACTGTGGGAGAACCTGGCTTATTTCATCAACGAGATCATGCCTACAGCAATCGAATTTGATGTCAACATGGGAATTCATCCGGATGATCCACCGTGGTCTATTTTTGGAATTCCGAGAATCATTACATGCGAGGAGAACATTGATCGTTTCTTAAGCCTCTACGATGATAAACATCACGGACTGACACTTTGCAGAGGAGTCTGGATGTGCGACATTTAACAACTACGCAGAGATGGTAAAGAAATATGCGGCAATGGGACGGATTCACTTCGCTCATGTAAGAAATGTTAAGATTCTGGAGGACGGATCCTTTGAGGAGAGTGCGCACTATTCTCCGTGTGGATCATTAGATATCGTTGAAATATTAAAAGCATATCACGATGCTGGATTTGAAGGATATTTAAGACCGGATCACGGAAGAATGATCTGGGGAGAGACTGGAAAACCGGGATATGGACTGTATGACAGAGCATTAGGTGCAATGTATATGACAGGATCTGGGAAACCCTTGATAAATTAGACAAATAGTTCGAAAAAATAAAAAGATTGGAGCGTGGAAAAATATGAAACTTCCATTTCAAATTGATCTGAAAGATAAAGTAGTAGTTGTAACAGGAGCCGGCGGTGTACTTTGTTCTATGTTCGCAGCAGCTGTTGCTGAGACAGGAGCGAAAGTTGCGCTTCTTGACCTGAACGAAGAAGCAGCAAAAGCAAATGCTGAAGCAATCGTCAAAGACGGAGGAATCGCAAAAGGATATGCATGTAATGTACTTCAGAGAGAAAGCATCGAAGCAGCAAGAGATGCGATCCTTGCAGATTTCGGAGCATGTGACATCCTGATCAACGGAGCAGGAGGAAACAATCCGAGAGCAACAACAGACAATGAATTCTTCCACAAAGAAGATTTAAATCAGATGAAGACATTCTTTGATCTTGATGTTTCTGGAGTAGAATTCGTATTTAACTTAAACTACCTTGGCACACTGCTTCCAACACAGGTATTTGCTCAGGACATGATGGACAAAAAAGGTGCGAGCATCATCAACATTTCCAGCATGAATGCATTTACACCACTGACAAAGATTCCTGCATACAGCGGAGCAAAGGCTGCTATTTCTAACTTTACACAGTGGCTTGCAGTACACTTCTCAAAAGTTGGAATTCGTTGCAACGCAATCGCACCAGGATTCTTCGTTTCAAAACAGAATGAAAAATTATTATTTAACGATGACGGAACACCGACAGCACGTACAGAGAAGATTTTAAGAAACACACCTATGGATCGTTTTGGTAAATCAGAAGAGTTGATCGGTACTTTATTATACTTAATGTGCGAAGATGCTTCCAGCTTCGTAAATGGTGTAGTAATTCCGGTAGACGGAGGGTTCTCTGCTTACTCAGGCGTATAATAGTAATCAGATAGAAAAGACACATTGCCAATGCAGAAGAACATGCAGAGTCTGTTTTTCTGCATTGGCGTTCTTTATCATAGAAAAAGTGAAATGACAGATGCTTTGGCAAGCATACAATCTTCCAGAGCGCACAAAAAAGATAGGATAAGGAGAAAATAAAAATGAAAAAATTTATGGATAAAGATTTCCTCTTAGAGACAGAGACAGCAAAAGTATTATATCATGACCATGCGGCAAAAATGCCGATCTGTGATTTCCATAACCACTTAAATGTACAGGAAATTTATGAAGATAAAGTGTTTAACGACATCGGAGAAATCTGGCTTGGGGGAGATCACTACAAGTGGCGTGCACTTAGGACAAACGGAATCCAGGAAGAGTATGTGACAGGAAAGGAAGTTCTTTCCAGGAAAAATTCAGCAAATGGGCTGAAACAATTCCATATACATTCGGGAATCCACTGTATCACTGGACACATCTGGAATTGCAGCGTTATTTTGGAATTGAAGAGCCGTTAAGCCCGAAGACAGAGAAAGAGATTTACGAAAAGTGTAACCAAATGCTCAATACAAAAGAATTCTCTGTTCGAAATCTTCTCCGCATGATGAATATCACAGTACTTTGCTCGACAGATGATCCGGCAGACGATCTGAGATACCACAAAGCATTAAAAGAAGATGGATTTGAAATTCAGGTACTTCCGACATTCCGTCCGGACAAAGCGCTTGGAATCGACAAAGCTGATTTTGCAGAATATATTGCAAAACTTTCAGAAGTTGTAGGATATGAGATCGATTCCATCGAAACATTAAAGAAAGCACTGGAAGAGAGAATTAACTACTTTGCAGAAGTTGGATGCCGTGTCAGCGACCATGGATTAGATGAAAATCTCTACATCAAAGCATCTGAAGAAGAAGTAGATGCAATCTTTAAAAAAGCATTGGCAGGGGAGAAACTGACAGCAGAAGAGATCAAGAAATTTAAAGGAAACGTTCTTGTATTTTTAGGAAGCCATTATCACAAGAGAAATTGGACAATGCAGCTTCACATTGGAGCAGTTCGTAACAACTCTACAAGAATGTTTGAAAAGTTAGGACCGGATGCAGGATTTGACTCTATCGATGATATCTGCTATGCAAAAGAATTAAGCGCACTTTTAAATGCAATGGATTACAATGCAGAACTTCCAAAGACAATCCTTTACTGCCTAAATGCAAAAGATAATGAGATGCTTGCAAGTATGGCTGGAAACTTCCAGGATGGTTCCTGCAAAGGAAAAGTACAGTTTGGTGCTGCATGGTGGTTCCTTGATCAGAAACGCGGTATGGAAGCACAGTTAGACGTATTGAGCCAGATTGGTCTCCTGTCTGCATTTGTTGGAATGCTTACAGACTCAAGAAGTTTCCTTTCTTTCCCAAGACACGAATACTTCCGCCGTATCCTCTGCAACTACATCGGAAATCTTGTTGAGAATGGAGAATATCCGGCAGATATGGAATTCCTCGGACAAATGGTAGAAAATATTTGTTACAATAACGCAATGGAGTATTTCGGATTTTAGGAGGCATAGATGTCAACGATATTTGATTCTTTTGAAAGAAAACATGACTTTTTAATCTGCGTCGATTCAGACGGATGCGCAATGGATACAATGGATATCAAGCATTTTCGCTGTTTTGGCCCATGTATGATCGAAGTCTGGGGACTCCATGCTCACGAACAAGAGCTTCTTGCACGTTGGAATGAAATAAATCTTTATACAATGACAAGAGGGATCAATCGGTTCAAAGGACTTGCGATCGCATTGAAAGAGGCAGAGGAAACCTACGATGATGCGCAGATTGATGATCTGGAGACATTTCTTCGTTGGACAGAAATAACAAAAGAACTTTCAAACCGTGCGATTGAGGACGTGCTTGCTCAGAAAGAGAGCAAGTCGCTTCGGATGGCGCTGGAGTGGTCAGAGCGGGTTAATGTGGCAATTAAAAATCTTCCGGAAGAGGAAATCTTCCATTTGAAGGTGCGAAAGCAGGACTTGCAGCTGCTCATGCTGCAGCAGATGTAGCGATTGTGTCTTCTGCAAATGCAGGAGCAGTCAGAGAAGAGTGGACAAGGCATAACCTGATTGAGCATACGGACATTATGCTGGCGCAGGATGCAGGAACAAAAGCTTACTGTATCGGTCAGCTTTTACAGAAAGGGTATGAAAAAGACCATGTACTGATGATTGGTGATGCACCGGGAGACCAGAGAGCGGCGGAGGACAACGGAGTGCTGTACTATCCGATTCTGGTGAAAAAGGAAAAAAGTTCCTGGGAGCGGTTTCTGTCAGAGGGACTGGAAAAATTCCTTTCAGGAACATATTCAGGAAAATACCAAGAAGAAAGAATTAAGGAGTTTCAGAAGAATCTTTCCGAATAAGTCATTTGAAAGAAAAAGGAGGAAGAAACGTGAGAGAAATTATTAATATCAATGAAGGATGGTATTTCAGTAAAGAGCAGAAAGAACTGCCAACCGCGTGCGAAGAAAGTTGGGAAGTAGTCGATCTTCCACATACATGGAACCAGTATGACGGGCAAGATGGGGGGTTCGGACTACTATCGTGGAGCCTGCTGGTATGTAAAGGAATTAGGGCCATATACAGTGAAGCCGCATAGCCGCATTTACCTGGAATTCCAGGCAGCAGCAAATGTATGCGTGGCTTATGTAAATGGAAAGAAAGTGTGCAGTCATGAAGGTGGATTCAGCATTTTCCGTGCGGATATCACGGAGCAATTAGATGAAAACGGAGAAAATCTGATCGCCGTATGCGTGGACAATGCACCGAAATCAAATGTTTATCCGCAGATGGCAGACTTTACATTTTATGGAGGTCTGTACAGAGATGTGAATCTCGTGATTGTAAATGAATCTCACTTTGACCTGGATTATTATGGAGCGCCGGGTATCAAAGTTTCCTCTAAAATCCAAGGAGAGAATGCGCTTGTAGATATTCATTCTTATGTGACAAATCCTTTGGAAGGTGACCGTGTAGAGTTTGAGATTTATGATGAAGATGGAGAGACAAAAGTATTTGCAGTTCGTCCGGCGACACAGGAGACACAGGTAGCTGTAGAGCTTCTTGATGCACATCTGTGGCAGGGAGTCGAAGATCCATATCTTTATACCGTTTCTGCGAGACTGGTACGACACAATGAAGTACTGGATGAAATTGAAACGAGAATAGGTATTCGTGAATATACAGTGGATCCGCAAAAAGGATTTTTCTTAAACGGAAAAAGTATGCCGCTTCGCGGAGTATCCAGACATCAGGATAGATATGATCTTGGAAATGCATTGACATTTGAGGAGCATTACGAAGATATTCTGTTGATCAAAGAAGTGGGAGCAAATACTATCCGCCTTGCACATTATCAGCACAGCCAGGATTTTTATGATCTTTGCGATGAAGCAGGATTTATTATTTGGGCAGAGATTCCGTTTATTTCAGCGATGAACGCAGATCCGGATGCCCACGAAAATTGCAGAAGCCAGATGAGAGAGTTGATTTTCCAGAATTTTAATCACCCATCCATCTGTTTTTGGGGTATCTCAAATGAGATTACGATTGGAGGAGAAGTGCCGGGACTGGTAGAAAATCTGAAAGATCTACATGCGCTTGTCCATGAACTGGATGATACAAGGATGACAACGATGGCTCAAGTGTCCAACCTTCCGATGGAAAATGAGCAAAATGACATTACCGATGTGGTAAGTTATAACCATTATTTCGGATGGTATGGCGGAAAGCTGGAAGATAATGAGGCATGGCTGGATGCGTTCCATGAGATGCACCCAGAAAGACCGATCGGAATTTCTGAATATGGATGCGAAGGAATTACAACATATCATAATGATAATCCAAAAGGCGGAGATTACAGCGAAGAATTTCAGGCAGTGTACCATGAGCATATGGCAAAAATCATTGAGGAACGTCCGTGGCTTTGGGCAACACATGTATGGAATATGTTTGATTTTGGATGTGATGCAAGAAATGAAGGTGGTGTCAAAGGACGTAACAACAAAGGTCTTATGACAATTGATCGTCTGATCCGCAAAGATGCATTTTACCTGTATAAGGCATATTGGACAGAGGAAGAATTTGTTCATATTTGCAGCAAGCGCTATGCACAGCGTACAACAGACACTGTGACAATCAAAGTTTACACGAATTGTCCGGAAGTTACACTTTCTATCGGCGGAAGGGTAATTGAGAAACAGGCAGGAAATAAAGTGTTTACATTTGAAAATGTACCGTTACAGGAAGGGTTTACAACAATTGTGGCAAAAGCCGGAAATTGTACGGATACAATCACTCTGGAAAAGGTTGCAGAGGCAAATCCATCTTATATTTTTGAAGAAAGCGAAGATGATAAAGTAGCAGGTGTAACAAACTGGTTTGACAATGTAGATTTATCAGTAGTACGTCCGATGGAATTTAAAGAAGGATATTTTTCTTTGAAAGATCTTGTGAAAGATATTTTAAAGAATACAGAGGCATGCCAGGTTCTGTTAAATGGTCTCAGCAGTACGATGGGAATTAATATTAAGAAATCGATGCTTGAAGTTATGGGAGACCGTCCGGCAATGGATATGGGTGCAAACAGTGGAGACGAAAAGAAGATGGCTGTAATGGCATATATCAATACGGAACTTCAGAAAATCAAAAAAGAAGACTAACGATTGTTTTTGTGAAATTATATTGAAAACATAGACAAAACAGGGGTGTTCCTATGAACATCCTTGTTTTTGTCTATAAAAGTATTTTTAAGATACTATGAAACAAAAATCTTCTAACAAAACGAAAAAGAGCAAATAATTATTGACATAATCTGTATTAAAATGTAAAATATTTAGAATAATTTGAAATTCAAAAAGATATTCAGAATATTTCTCAAGTGTTTTGGATGGAGCTGTGGAAGGAGGAACTTACTATGGAGAAAATTCAGATGACGACACCGCTTGTGGAGATGGATGGCGATGAGATGACGAGGATTTTGTGCAGATGATCAAAGAGCATTTGATTTTGCCTTATGTGGATTTGAAGACAGAATATTATGACCTGGGGTTGGAATACCGTAATGAAACGGAGGACAGGGTTACAGTAGAGTCTGCAAATGCAACAAAAAAATATGGGGTTGCCGTAAAGTGTGCGACGATTACACCGAATGCTGCCAGAATGGAAGAGTACAATCTGAAAGAGATGTGGAAAAGTCCAAATGGGACAATCCGAGCTATGTTAGATGGAACGGTATTTCGTCAGCCGATTGTTGTAAAAGGAATTGAGCCGTGTGTTCGGAACTGGAAGAAACCGATCACACTGGCGAGACATGCCTATGGAGATGTGTACAAAGGTGTGGAGATGAAGATTCCGGGGGCTGGAAAGGCAGAACTTGTCTATACTGGAGAAGATGGCACTGAAATGCGAGAGCTGATCCACGATTTTTCGGGACCGGGTATTATACAGGGAATGCATAACACTGACGAGTCAATCACAAGCTTTGCGAGAAGTTGCATGAACTATGCGCTGGATACAAAGCAGGATCTCTGGTTTGCTACAAAAGATACCATTTCAAAAAAATATGATCATACGTTCAAAGACATTTTTCAGGAAATTTATGATACAGAATATCAGGAAAAATTTCAAGAAGCAGGTATTACATATTTCTACACGTTGATTGATGATGCTGTGGCACGTGTGATGAAATCGGAAGGAGGATTTATCTGGGCATGCAAAAATTATGATGGTGATGTGATGAGTGACATGGTATCTCCGCATTTGGATCTCTTGCCATGATGACTTCCGTGCTGGTATCTCCGGATGGTTACTATGAGTATGAGGCGGCACATGGGACAGTACAGCGCCACTACTATAAACACCTAAAAGGAGAAGAAACTTCTACAAACTCGGTAGCTACTATCTTTGCATGGACAGGTGCGTTGAAAAAGAGAGGAGAACTGGATGGCAATAAAGAACTGACAGCATTTGCAGAAAAGCTGGAGCAGGCGACGCTCGATACGATCGAGTCTGGAAAGATGACGAAGGATCTTGCGATGATCACATCGATTCCGAATCCAGTCGTGCTGAATAGCGAAGCGTTTATTAAAGAAATCGCGGAGAAACTTTCTCAATACAGTGAGAAATAGAGAAGTAGATACAGTTTTATAAAAAATGGAACGATTGCAAGAAAAAGGTATGTTGCAATCGTTCCGTTTGTCTGTTTATGAATCGTTTCCGAAAGAGCGGAGTGTAAGCATGATGGATGGCACACCAGACGACTATTTATTCCGCGAGGGATTCCCATTGTTCATAAAGATCCCATAGTTTTGTGTCAATTTCGGCTTTTTCATTTGTGATGTCCATTAGCTTTTTTGAGTTCATTGCATACTCTGGTTTTGCAAGCTCTTCATCGAGTTTAGCGGAAGCCTCTTCCAGTTTTTTGAATTTTCTCTTCTAATTTTTTTAAGATCATTCTGCCGTTTCCGCTCTTTTGCCTGAAGTTCCTTTTGCGCCTGCCAGTCTAATTTCGATTCAGATGCTGTTTCTTCAGAGGAAGCATCTGTTTGCGCAGCAGATTCGGTGTAGGCGGCAGTAAGCTCTTCCTTTTTTTCTAGATAATAATCATAGTTTCCGATGTAGTTCACAAAACTTTGGTTAACGAGATCCAGAATCCTTGTGGCAGTTTGGTTGATGAAATAACGGTCATGCGAAACATACAGAACCGTTCCAGTGTAGTTGTTAAGCGCTTGTTCTAAGATTTCTTTTGAGGCAATATCCAAGTGGTTTGTCGGCTCGTCAAGAATCAAAAAATTAGCTTCCGACAACATCAGCTTCGCGAGAGACACCCGTCCTCTTTCCCCACCACTGAGATCGCCGATCCGTTTAAAGACATCCTCTCCCGTAAAGAGAAATGCGGCAAGAGTGTTACGGATCTCGGTATTTGTCAGTGACGGATAGTCGTCAGAAATCTCTTCGAAAATAGTCTTTTCCATGTGCAGAACATGATGTTCCTGATCATAATAACCGATATGGACATTGGAACCAAGTGTAAAGGTTCCGTGATCTGCAGGAATCACTTCGTTTAAAATTTTTAGTAAGGTTGTCTTGCCGGTTCCATTATCCCCGATGACCGCAACATGCTCTCCACGCTTGATTTCAAAGTTGATATTTTGAAAGAGCGTGTGTGTGCCAAAAGATTTTCCTAACCCTTCTACACGAAGAACATCATTTCCGCTGACGACGGTCGGTTCTAAATGAAGCTTCAATTCGGCATGATGTTCCAATGGCTTTTCAATCCGATCCATTTTCTCAAGCATTTTTTCGCGGCTTTCTGCACGGCGGATCGATTTTTCGCGATTGAAAGAACGAAGTTTTCGA
>ENA-OPYY01000296-OPYY01000296.1-human-gut-metagenome-genome-assembly--contig:-NODE-296-length-18887-cov-3.275107_pt1 | contig 18887 bp, 20 predicted proteins | sample MGYA00242472_ERZ504481 | MGnify/ENA primary metagenome ERZ504481 (study PRJEB26092, sample SAMD00036265) | human gut metagenome | host: Homo sapiens | study: EMG produced TPA metagenomics assembly of...
CCATCAGTGTGCTGAGGAACATGATGGCCGAAGACTAATGTAATTATAAAGGACGAAGAAATCTCTCAGACCTCCGTCATACACATCGGAAAAGCTAATGATACTACTGAACATTATCACTACACCGGTGATGGAATAGAGCGAACGCTTACAAATCTTGTTGCGTAGCAATAACTTGAGTTCCAGTCTCATGTATTCGCCTATTTCGCCGTAGCGGTCGAGGAATTTGTATTCGGATACATGTTTTATCCGTGTATCTTCCACTTTGTTCAGTTCATTGTAGATGAGTTTCTGCATCAGGGTGCGGTTGATGAACCACATGAGGGCGATGGCAGCCAGTACACCGATGAATGACAGTATATTACCGGTGATGAACCCTTCTCCCAGATTGACAAAACAGTCGAAAAGCGGACTGTTGTCCGGAATGAATAGTGCGGCGGCAATGCCACCATATACTACTACCGGTAGTGCCAGCCACCAGATGCGCTCACCCATCAGTGTGCGGCACAACAAGAACCAGTAGTTATTGAATACCATCAGCAGCCAGATGCCAATGCAATAGGTCAGCACACCACTGATTCCATAGAATTTGGTGACGGTGATGATGGAAAACGGAACAAACAGAAACAGCCAGAACAGATTGAAGCCATCCAGTCCGGAACGGATCAGCAGGAAGTCGATAAGACGGTTCCGCTTGATGGGAAGCAGCAGGTAGGGCTTCACTTCCTGGGTGGGTGTTTTTTGGAAAGGCAGGCGTATCAGGAAATCCAGCACAAGGACAAATATCAATCCGGAATTCATTACGTGATAGGCTTCTGTGGCACCGCCGTCAAAGGCGAATGCAAAGGTCGTACCGAAGAATATCAGGTAACCGGCCCAGAAGACAAACATGAAGTACATCCAGAATTTTCCGAATTTACTTTTTTCGTACATCGGATTTCGTTTTTCTGCCAGTTTTCCGTGCTTGCGCAAATCTAAGAAAAGACTCATAGTATTTGTATATATAGAGTTTGTATAAAAAAAAGCTGCGCTGCCTTTCATCGAACAACGCAGCCTTCTGTGTGTATGGCTCTCTTATTCTTTGTCAGGAGTTTCAGGACTGATCATTGATACCTCAATCTCGTTCTTCTGCTTGAACAAGTCGTCGGTGAACTTCTGGATGTCCTTCACGGTGATGCTGTTGACAATCTGTTCGTAATCCTTTATCGGATTCATACCGGTGAACAGGTATTCGTCAATGCTTCCCAGCCAGTAGCTGTTCTCCTTCAAGTCTTCGGCATGTTTCTTCAGCATGAACTCCTTCACTTTATTCAAGTCTCCTTCCGACGGACCTGCTTTGGCGATGTTGTCGAGTTCTGCAAAGATAATCTGCATCAGCTTTTCTCTTTTTGCCGGAGCGGTTTCGAATACAATCTGCAAGAGAGCCTTTTCTTTCGGATATTTGCTTAATTGGCCGCCTACATATACACCGTAAGTGCCCCCTTCGTCTTCACGTACCTTGGCTGTATAAACCAAGTCGAGAATCTGGCTGGTCATACTCAGCAGGATGTCATTTTTCAGGTCGTACTTGCAGTCACCGTTCAGCAGGACAAAGTTCGACGCTTTGGCAGTTTCCTGCTTCCGTACGAATTCGTTCTTATAAACTCCCTGGCGCATGTCCACTTTATTGTCCTTGAATGTTTCCTTGCGGTTGATGGCAGGCAGTGAACCCAGGTACTCGGCGATGAGTGGTTTCATTTCCTCCACATTCACATTTCCTACAAAGATAAAGGTAAAATCGCTGGCATCTTTGTAGCGGTCTTGATACATGGACAGAATCTTGTCATAATCCATCTTGTCAATCATGTCCGCCTTTATTCTGGCTCTTCTGGGATGGTGCATGTAAATACCGGCCGAGACAGAGTCACTGAACGCTACCTGGGGATTCATTTCCATATTCTGCAAAGCAGCTTTGTTGCGGTTCTTGTAGGATGCGAAGGCATCGTCGTCACGGCGTGGAGCGGTGAACGTCAAGTAAGTGAGCTGCATCATTGTTTCGAAGTCTTTCGGTGAACAGCTGCCATTGACGGTTTCTGTCTTGTCACCGATACCATAGCTGACGGAAGCTTTCTTGCCGGCCAGAACTTTTTCCAGGTCTACGGCACTGAAATTACCCAGACCACCGACACTCACTGCATCCAGTCCGTTGATGTTGATGATTTCCGAGTCGGGGAACAGGGAACTACCGCCTAGGCTGACTCCCTTCATGCGGATTTCGTCTGCCTTGAAGTCTGTCTTCTTGATAATGACCTTGACTCCGTTGGAGAGTGTCAGCGTTGTAGTGCCGAATGTATCATCTGTCTGCTCGGATACAATCTTTCCGCCTTTCGGGGCTTCGGCCATCAAAGGTTCATCCGACACCTTGTCTACGTAGCAGTCAGTTTTTCAGCTTTAATGTCTTTCAGAATCTTCTTGATTGCATCTTCTGTCGGCATTTTCAATCCTTCCTTATCCGGACCGAGAATTGCGACTACCTGGTTACTGTCTGTCACGAGGGCTTGCATCATCTGGTTCAGTGCGGCAACCGGAATGGCGGGAGCTATCTGATTGATGATGGCGTATTCGTTTTCGATGCCCGGAATCGGTTCGTTATCGAGGAAATGACGGACATATTCATCCACGTACTCTTCATTCTTGCGTTTGTCACGCTCGTTATAAGCAGATTCCAGTTGGCGCAGATATTCGGCACGGGCACGGTTGTATTCCGTTTCCGTAAAGCCGAATTGGCGGGCGCGTTCTGTTTCGCGCAGGAGAGTGGCTATTCCATTTTCTATGGCATCTTCCTTGCAGACAACGACACCGGTGAAGGCATCTTTGGTTTTGGCAACAAAGAAATCATCGTCATAAGTGGCGGCATATATATAAGGAGGATTGGCGGTCTGTACCAATTCGTTCAGACGCGCATTCAGCATATTGTTGATGAGCGTGGTTGCATAATTCTGTACCAGATAGCCCATGTCGCCTTTCTGCTCGTCAGGAGTGGCTTCGTGCTTGTTGAAGATGAGGGCTTGTACATTGGACTGTTCCTTGTCCTGATAAACCAATACAATAGGCTCCTTGTTGTCGTTTACCGGATAGTACTCGCGTTTGGCAGCATTGGGCTGGGCGGGAATATCAGAAAACATTTTCTTGATTTGGCTTCGATGGCGTCCACATCTATATCGCCAACTACCACAATACCCTGAGGTCCGGACGGTACCACTTTTCATAGTAGTCTCTCAAAGTTTGCGGTTTGAAGTTCATAACGACCTCCATCGTTCCGATAGGGAAACAAGTGGCATACTTCGTTCCTTCGAACATGACTGGAAGCATCTTCTCCTGGAAGCGTTGTATGGCGCTCATACGGGTGCGCCATTCTTCGTTGATGACTCCGCGTTCTTTGTCTATTTCCTTCGGGTCCAGGGTCAAATCGTTACTCCAGTCGTGCAGAATCAGCAGGCAGGAGTCGATGGCTCCCGGAGTAGTGACCGGCACATTGGAAATGTTGTATACGGTTTCGTCTACGGAAGTATAGGCGTTCAAGTTTTCACCGAATTTCACCCCGATACGCTCCAGGTATTGCTTCAGTGCATCACCGGGGAAGTGGGTTGTTCCATTGAAACACATGTGTTCCAGGAAGTGGGCAAGGCCGCGCTGGTCGGCTTCTTCCTGAATGGAGCCTACCTTTTGGGCAATGTAAAAGTCGGCCCGGTTTGCAGGCTGGCTGTTCTTGCGGATATAATAGGTCAATCCGTTGTCCAACTTTCCGATACGGACATTTTTGTCGACCGGGATAGGCGGCATTTGCTGTGCAAATACCTGCTGAAAATTGCAGCAAAGAATTAACGCTACAATCCATAAACCACGTAATAGATGTTTCATATTATTATGAATTTAAATTGTTCTTGAACTATCTGTCGGACAGCCCTTAGATAAATCACAACTTCTGTTGTTTTTTTCGGATTCCATTCCGGATAAATGGAATTTATCTGACTGCTTCCCGGATGCGGACCAATTTGGTCAGCAGGTCTTCCAGCAGGTCGAGTTTCAGCATGTTGGCGCCGTCACTCTTGGCTACGGCGGGATTTTCGTGGGTTTCGATGAACAGTCCGTCTACACCTACGGCAACACCGGCTTTGGCTACGGTCTCGATAAGTTGCGGCATACCTCCCGTGACGCCACTGGTCTGGTTGGGCTGTTGCAGGGAGTGGGTTACATCCAGGATGACGGGGAAACCGAAGGTCTGCATTTCGGGGATGCCGCGATAGTCGATGACTAAATCCTGATAACCGAAAGTAGTTCCGCGTTCCGTCAGCATGACGTTCCTATTGCCTGCTTCCACTACTTTATCAGCCGCAAAGCGCATGGCAAGCGGAGAGAGGAACTGCCCTTTCTTGATGTTGATGGTTTTTCCGGTTTTGGCGGCGGCTACAAGCAGGTCTGTCTGCCGGCAGAGGAAGGCGGGAATTTGCAGAATATCCACATATTCGGCAGCATGGTGGCTTCTTCGGCGGCATGAATGTCGGTCACGGTAGGTACTCCGAAAGTGTCGTGTACCTTTTGCAGTATCTTCAGCGCCTTTTCGTCGCCGATGCCCATAAAGGAATCCAGGCGGGAGCGGTTGGCTTTGCGGTACGACCCTTTGAATACATAGGGGATTTGCAGTTTTTCGGTGATAGTCACGATACGTTCGGCAATGCGCATTGCCATTTCTTCTCCTTCGATGACACATGGACCTGCCAGTAGGAAGAAGTTTCCGGCAGGATTATTCTTTAATTCAATCATAGGTTGTTACTGATTAAGTATTTTCAATTGGGTATAATCAATGTTATTGCTTCATGCAGTACGCTGATGTCCAGTGGAAAATGACGGTCGAGAATACGTCCGTCCAAATCGACAGAGGCATTTTGCGCACGCAGCACTTTTACTTTTTGCGTACGGTAGGGCATCACTACCTTATGGTTCAGAATCCGCCCTTGGATAAGCATCCACAATCCCGACCATAGTTGCAGCAATTCGGGACGGTAAATGACGGAAACATCCAGCCAGCCATTATAGGGCACTGCACTAGGCGCTTGTCCGTATCCCCACGCACTGCCTATGCAGACAGTCATGATGCGTCCACGTATGTGCTCGCCGTTTATCTTGAGATGCATGCGGTACAGCTTCCGTTCGAAGATAATAGATAGCAGTGCCATGAAGTAGGAGAGGAACTTCACTCCCCAGAAACGCTTGCACTGGTCGGTGATTTTCACGATACGGGCTCCCAGGCCTATGTTGATGGCATTGAGAAAGTAGCGTGTCAGATGCTTTTCACCGTCGTAATAATAGCAGGTACCCACGTCTATTTTCCGGCGGCGGTTGTTGATAATGCAATCCACCGCTTTCTTGTAATCCGAACTCATTTCCCAATAGTCGGCAAAGTCATTTCCTATACCATTGGGGATGATGCCGATGGCTATATTCTCCTTGTCCGGTGCATTGGAAAGCATGATGCCGTTAATGACGTCATTCAGTGCGCCGTCACCGCCTACTACAACAATGGTGCGGTAGCCGTTGTTGGCAAGGATACCTGCCAGACGCTCTACCGAACCGAACCCTTCGGACTGCACATAGTCGTAAGGCACACCTTTGCTGTCCATGTATTCTTTGATTTCTTTCCACCGTTTCTGCACTTTCCGTGTTCCGGCTTTGGGGTTGTATATCACTCCCAACTTTTCGGGTTCTGCACTCATGATTCTATTTACAATTTGACTATTTACTATTTACGATTTAAATCACCCGGTCACTTTATCATTTCATCATCCTTCCAACTTCTTCTTTACAAAAGCTATCTTTTCTTCCATCGGCCACCGGGCATTCATCCAATGGATGGTAAATCCACGCCGTTCCATACGGCGGAACCAGGTCATCTGGCGTTTGGCAAACTGGTGGATGGCTGTTTCCAGTTGCGTGAACATCTCTTCATAGGTCAACTTGCCGATGACATAAAGTGTCAGATACTTGTATTCCAGTCCGTAATAGATGAGGTCATCCGGTTGGATGCCTTGCTCTATCAGACGGCGCACTTCGTCTATCATTCCTTCTTCCAGGCGCTGGTGCAGGCGGCGGGTGATTTTCTCCCGACGCAATTCCCGGTCGATGTCCACACCTATGATGAGGCTGTTCATCTGGGGGAAGGAACGTTCGTCTACTGGGGTATGGGCATAATACTCTTCGATTTCGATGGCTCGTATGGCACGTTTGGCTGTGTCCACGTCCGTAGTATTGTGCAGGCTTTTGTAACCTTTCAGTATGTCGGTCAGTTCTTCCAGCGATTTGTCCGCCAGACGGGTGCGCAACTCAGGATTCTCGGGTACGGGCAGCAGACGGTAGCCTTTCAGCACTGATTCGAGATACATTCCGGTTCCTCCACATACAACGGGCAGGCAACCTTTTTGTTTAATAGTCTCGTAAGCATTCAAGAAATCACGCTGATACTCGAAAACATTGTACTTATAGCCCGGGTCGGCTATGTCGATGAGGTGATAGGGAATCTGTTTCCCGTCGACGGTATAGTCGGCAAGGTCTTTGCCGGTGCCCAGGTCCATCCCCCGGTAGATTTGCCGTGAATCGGCACTGATGATTTCCGTATGGAGTTCGGCGGCCAAGGCGGCTGCAAATGGAGTCTTTCCTGAGGCGGTAGGCCCTAATATGGCGATTAAATCATAGTCTGGCATATATAAGTTCTTGTTAATCTCATTACAAAGATAGTGCAAACCGAATGCAGAATAAAATGAACTCGTTCATTTTTTATGCTGAGGTGCAGCTTATCTTCGTGTTAGTGCAAAGATAATGCAAACTGGGAGTATAATGGAAAGAACTTGCTTATTTTTTTACGTGATGCTATACCTCCTTTTCTATTTTGAAGCAGAAAAAGTGAAAAAGGACGTGAAAACGAGCATTTATCTTATTAAAATGTGTTATGAAACATGCTTTTTTTCTTGGAAAGTTTGTCAATGTCCCAAAAGTCCGTACCTTTGCAATGTGTTTTTCATAGTATTAGATTTAAGGTTAACAAAGGTTGGAGTACAGCGGTACTCCTTTTTTTATGCCCTAAACTGAACTTTGGCACATTTTTTTCTGTACTTTTGCACTATATCTTGAATGAACAAACATATTCACCTTTTATGAAGCTCTGTATATAGCTACGCTCAACGAATAGCCCTGCTTGATAAAGCTATTCAGCTATCTGGCAAGCGATGCCCCGTTTGCCATAGAGATTGTATATCCTTTTATTCATGAATTTGCAGGATAGCATGCTGTACTTGTACAGTGTGTTGTTTTGTGCTATTTTATTGTTGAGCAATGCATTATACATATAAACAGATATGGCTTATCAACTTTCCGGTAATGATGAGCATTTTGATGGAGCAGCTGATAAATATAACCGATGCTGTTTTCTTAGGTCACGTTGGCGAGGTGGAATTGGGAGCATCTGCATTGCAGGGATTTATTATTTGGCGGTCTACATGCTTGGGTTTGGATTTAGTATCGGATTGCAGGTGATGATTGCCCGAAGGAATGGAGAATGTGATTATGGTAAGGCTGGGAAGATATTCTTTCAAGGTTTCTTCTTTTTATCGGGATTGGCCATTTTGCTTTGTCTGCTGATGCAGGCAAGTTCTCCTTTCATATTGGGAAGGTTGATTTCCTCACCGGAGATTTATCGGGCTGTAATTCAGTATCTGGACTGGCGCAGTTTCGGTTTGCTGTTTTCGTTTCCGTTTTTGGCTATCCGTTCTTTTCTTGTGGGAATAACATGCACTCGGGCATTATCGTGGGCTGCAGCCGTTGCAGTAGTGATTAATATTCCTTTGAATTATATTCTGATATTCGTTGGAGGACTGGGAATATCGGGAGCTGCCATTGCTTCTTCTCTGGCAGAGATGGGTTCTTTGGCGATGCTTCTTTTCTATGTATGGCTGAAAATAGATAAAGGGAAATATGGATTGAAACCGGTATATGACGGAAAGCTGTTGGTAGATGTGCTGAGCTTGTCGGTATGGAGCATGCTTCATGCCTTTATCAGCGTGGCTCCGTGGCTCTTGTTTTTTGTGGCGGTGGAACATTTGGGTAAAACGGAATTAGCCATTTCCAATATTACGCGAAGTGTATCTGCTGTCTTTTTTGTAATAGTCAATTCTTTTGCGGTCACTACGGGTTCGCTGGTCAGTAATGCGATTGGGGCTGGAGAAAGGAGGGCTGTTTTCATTATCTGCCGTAAGATACTGAGGTTGGGCTATTCTGTTGGATTTCCATTGATAGGGGTAGCTGTATGCTGTAATCGCTTGATAATAGGATCTATACAGATAACGAACTGTTGACGGAGCAGGCTTTCATCCCTTTTGTTGTGACGTTGCTGAATTATACCTTTGCCTTGCCAGGCTATGTATATCTCAACGCAGTTGGAGGGACCGGTAAAACCCGGATTTCTTTTCTTTTCCAAGTGACTACCACTGTCGTGTATCTGGGGTATCTTTATTGGTTAAGCGCTTGCACTCATGCATCCTTGGCTATTTACTTAACGGCAGAATACCTTTTTGTGATTTTGCTGGCATTGCAATCGGTTTTCTATTTAAGAAGTAAACAATATTAGAAACATATCGAATTATGATGACTAAAATATATCCGCGTACGGGAGATAAGCAAACCGTATATCTTAATGCTGTTGTAAAGGATCCTCGAATAGAGGTTGGTGACTATACTATTTATAATGATTTTGTAGCTGACCCTTTGTTGTTCGAGAAAAACAATGTGCTGTATCATTACCCCATCCATCAGGAGAGGCTGGTTATTGGTAAATTCTGTTCCATTGCTTGCGGTACGAAATTTCTGTTCAACTGTGCCAATCATACGTTGAAATCTCTGTCTACTTATACATTTCCTTTATTTTACGAAGAGTGGGGATTGAAGAAATCGGACATAACGGATGCATGGGATGACAAAGGAGATATTATAATAGGTAATGATGTTTGGATTGGTTATGAAGCGGTGATAATGGCTGGTGTTCATATAGGAGATGGGGCGATTATTGGTGCACGTGCTGTTGTGACTAAAGATGTTCCCCCTTATACAATTGTAGGGGGAACTCCTGCCAAAGAAATCAGGAAACGTTTTGATGAGGATGTGGTGAAGAAATTATTGCGGCTGCAATGGTGGGATTGGTCGATTGATGAGATACGCTGTTACTTGCCGCATCTTGTACAAGGCTGTTGGGATAGATTTCCTTAATAATCCATCATCAGTGAGTTGCCGGTCTTGCCTCGTGAAATGTCAAGGTTAGGCGGTGCATAGCTCTGGTTACAGCTACATAAAGCATACTCTTGTCAATCTCCGAACGGTAATTTCTCTCATCCGTCTGTGGAATAATGACTTCGTCAAACTCAAGCCCTTTTGCCATGTGGGCAGAGGTGATGACGATGCCTTGCACAAATGCGGAGCTTTGACTTGATAGGAAGCTGATATCATTGGCATATGATTTCAGCATGTCTGCCATCTTCCTGGCTTGCTGCTCCGTCTTGCATATGATGCCAAGAGACTTATATCCGGATTTCCGGTAAGTGGAGATTAGCCCCATAATGCCGGACAGTTCTTCTACGGCACTGCCGAACTGCAGGATTTGTGGCTTTTCTCCATGCCGGGCAACCGGTTCCAGCTCTGCGTTAGGATGAATCTTTTGCGCAAAATCCGTAATCTCGAAGGTGGAACGATAACTCTTACACAATTTCATGATTTCACTTGCAGTAAGTGACTTTTGGATAGTTTCTGCTGTGGATGAACCATAAGGATTCACGGACTGTCCTGCATCGCCCAACACGGTTTTCCGGCATGGAAAGAGTTTCTGTATTACCTTGTACTGTATGGGCGAATAGTCCTGCATCTCATCTATCAACAGATGTTTGACTCTGAATGGCTGGTTCCCGTTTCCCTCCAATGCCAAGTGTAGGTATGCCAGCGGTGCCAAGTCTGAGTATTCGAGTGTATGTCCCTTTCGCATTTTGAACATTCCGGGATTATTTGTCCATTTAAAGAAATCTTTGTAGACTTGAATGTCGTTATTGCCTGCAAACATTAGTCTGATTTCTTTTTTCAAAAGGTTTCTACCGGCGGTGGTTACCGTAAAGGCGTATTGTATTTTCAACATATCCAGCATATAATCAGCCATAGCATCAAATCGTCGGCGTATGGGATAACGGTTGAAACGTAGGTACTGTTCTTCGATAAACGGGGCAGGTATGGTGATGTATTTGGTCAGCTTCACGTCTGCTGCCTTGAAGTAGGTGTTCTCTATGTGGAGGATAAACTTGTCAAGCTCTGAAATGAAACCGAAAGAGGCTTTATAGGCTATTCTGTCGATGAGGCTTGAGGATGGCTTCTCTAACAGTTCATTCACTAACCCGAAGTATGTTTGGTACTTGTATTTGTGTTCCAACACTCCGGAGAGTATTTGTTCCATACTGGTTTCGGGCACGGTTTCTTCTCCAAGTTCGGGGAGGACGTTGGAGATATAATCGGAAAACACTTTGTTGGGGGAGATAATCAGAATATCTTTTGACGAGATGCTGTCTCTGAAGGTATAGAGCAGGTAGGCTATGCGGTGCAGGGCGATGGATGTTTTTCCAGAGCCGGCCACTCCTTGAATAATAAGCGTGCGGATATCTTCGTTACGGATAATCCGGTTCTGTTCCCGTTGGATGGTGGCAACGATATTTTTCATCTTGTCATCTGCATTGGAACTTAACTCCTTTTGCAGAATGTCGTCATGGACGGTCAGGGCACTTTCAATCATAAATTCCATTTTGCCGCCCCGAATTCTGTATTGGCGTTTTAGGGAAATTTCTCCTTTAATCTCTCCCGATGGAGACCGATAGCCTGCTTCTCCTAATTCATGGTCATAGAACATGCTCGAAACGGGTGCTCGCCAGTCATGGATAAGGGTAGCTCGACTTTCCGGGTCATAGAAGGTATGGATGCCTATATAGATAGGCATCACTTTGCTGTTTTCTTTCTTTTCCAAAAAATCAATCGTCCGAAGTAAGGAATGGCAAGTATCTTGGTGAGCCGCTTACGCTTGTTGATTACACTTTCCCCCAAGGCAAAATGGTTTAGGATGCTTTCGCGCATGGAGCGTATCTCATGCGGGTCGATGTCTTTGTTGGACCAGATATAGTCTTTGTATTCTGCCAAGGTGTCGACGTGGTCTTTCACTGATGCGTCGGTATTACCGATAACCTTTTTCAGAAAACTGATTATTTGCTTTAAATATTCTTTCTCTTGTTTCTCTGTTTGATTGAATGCCATAATTAGTTGTTGCTAAAAGATAAGACAGTGTGCAAAATTAGTGTATTGTATCGGGAAGGGAAATGGCTATTTATAGCTATATACTGGGAAGTTTTATATCTTTGCACATTCAAAAAAGTGGAGGTAAATGGACATTCATGAGCTTGCAAGGCAGAATCAGCAATCTGCATGGAAAGTATTGGAAGATACCCGTATTATTGAAGCATGGGAGCGCATTGGAGCAACCGTTCATTTGGTGGGCTCACTCCGTACCGGGCTGTTGGCGAAAAGTAGGGATATAGATATCCATATTTATACCGATAGGTTGGATGTAGGAGAGAGCTTTTCGGTCATCCGGGAACTTGCGGAACGGTTGCCTTTGCAGGAAATACAATATAGGAACCTTATCCATACGGAGGAAGAGTGCATGGAGTGGCATGCTTTATATAAGGATAGAGAACAGAATACTTGGAAGTTTGATATGATTCACATCCGGAAAGGTTCCAGGTATGATGGTGTTGTAGAAAAGGTGACTGCCGCTATTGCGGAGCGCCTTACTCCTGAGATTAGGAAAACGATATTGCAAATCAAATTCGATGTGCCGGATGGTGTAACGATTCCAGGTATAGAGATTTATCATGCTGTCTTTACGGGAGGTATCGGCACTTATAAGGAGCTTGAAGAGTGGCGCAAAACAAATCAGTTGGCGGACAGTCTCGGTTGGCTTCCGTAATCTTAGAGGTAGATACCAAGATTTTCTACTATATGGATGGCTTCCATTATATTGTTGGCATCTAACTTGCTTAGGATGTTTTTCCGGTGATTGTTCACAGTATAGATGCTCACTCCCAGCTGGTGAGCGATTTCCTTGCTTAGAAAACCTTGTCGGATGAGTCGTAATATTTCTTTCTCCCGGTTGGATAATTGTTTGTCAGGAGAAACAGTGCATGTTGGAAGCATCTCTCCCGTTTTTCTGTTCACCACCGTCCGTTTGATTCTTTCGATAGGGGTCTGGTCGGGAAGTATGTCCATTACTCCCATGATTATCCAGGCTTTACCATTCCGGTCTGTTTCTATGACTTGTTGCCGGCTACTTACATTGATATACTGTTGCCGTGCATTCAACATACGGAATTGAAATATTTGCCGGTAGTCATTTCTTTCTTCCGGTGGGAGTGAGTAGATGAACTGTCCATGCTCGATTTGGCATTCCGTGAGTTGCATTCTGTCATCAGGGTGTATTCTCTCTTCCAGTAAATCGCCTTGTTGCCTGATTGTCTTTATCCAAGTGGGATTGTATCCGAAAAGATGGGCAAAACTGTCGGATGCAAAATCGTATCTCTCTTTAAATACGTCAACTGTAAAAATACAGCTCTGACTCATTTGTGAGAACGCTTGCACGGATATTCTTTTCTTGTTCCATAAATCATAGTCCACATCGGGACCGCTAATCTGCTGTCTTGCCCATAATTCTTTGGGAGTTGTCTTGTTGGTAGTCATGGAACAAAGATAACTGATAATTTTCTTTTGAGCTTTATCTTTTACGGGATAATATTATTTCTAAGAATATGTTGTAGGGTTGGATTAAGTGGCTACCTTTGTAGGCCGTGTCATTGGGGACGCCGTGAATGAAAAGCAAACGAGTAATAAATTCAATATGTGATAAGATGAAAGATATACCGGCAGACAGCTTAATAAAGAATTATTTTCCTGTAGATTATATAGATTCTTTTTCTAAAGTGATGGTCACTGGGCAGGCTTTGACACCGGAAGATTTTCGCAATCTTGCCTTCAGCCGATTTCCTAAGTGGATTGGTTGGCTCATGAATTTCAGGAATGCGATTGCAAAGCCATTAGGACTGGATACAGCAACCAGATTTACAGATATGGTCTTGGATAAAAATCTGCATGAAGAAATTCTCGGAATGCCGGATAAGCATCTTGATTTCCATGTGTCCATGTGGTGCGGGGAATATCACGAAGGAAAACAAGAACTTCGGATTACTACTGTTGTGAAGTACAATAATTGGCTGGGAAGGGCATATTTCTTTATTATCAGACCTTTTCATGGGATAATAGTAAAGTCTATCTTAAAGCATGTTGCTGGGGATAGGGGGAGTGGGTGTAAATAAATACTCCCATTGAAATATTATCATTTCAATGGGAGTATTTATTTGAGTGGTGCCACCAGGAATCGAACCGGGGACACAAGGATTTTCAGTCCTTTGCTCTACCAACTGAGCTATGGCACCATGTTTATCTCTTTTGCGGTTGCAAAGGTAGTGAAACTTTTGGACTATGCAATAGCTTTCATAATAAAAAACGCTGATAATTGGCTATATGGCTAATTATCAGCGTTTATGATTTGAGAAAAAATACTGAAAAAGTTTTATAGTTATGCTTTTTCCGCTTCTTCTTCCTTCAAAGGATTCCATCCTTGTGCTTTGAGTTCAAACTCTTGACCGTCACGGGTAATTAGGGCGCAGCCTAATTCCGGTTTGGTGATATGGCCAATCAGCTTGACGCCTTCCATTTCGGCAACCTTTTCATGGTCGGCAATGGGGACGGTGAACAATAACTCATAATCCTCGCCTCCGTTCAGTGCACAAGTGCTCAGGTTCATATTGAATTCTTCTGCCATTACAGCCGTCTGATAGTCGATAGGAATATGTTCTTCGTAAACTCGGCAACCCACTTTGCTTTGGGTACAGATATGCAGTAATTCCGAAGAAAGACCGTCCGATATATCCATCATGGAGGTGGGTTGTATACCCTCTTCTGCCAGTTTCTGAATGATGTCACGGCGTGCTTCGGGCTTCAATTGACGTTCCAGAAGATACTCCTTCCCCGAGAAGTCCGGTTGCAAGTCTTTGTCACCTCCTTTGAGCACCGCCTTTTCGCGTTCCAAAAGCTGTAGTCCCATGTAGGCGGCACCCAAGTCGCCGCTGACGCAAATCAGGTCGGTTTCGCGGGCACCATTGCGGTAGACCACTTTTCCTTTCTCACCCTCGCCTATGCAGGTGATGCTGATGGTAAGCCCAGTATAGGAAGCGGAGGTGTCTCCTCCCACGATGTCAACATCATATTCTTCGCAAGCCAAACGGATGCCGGCATAGAGTTCCTCCATGTCTTCTATACTGAAACGCTTGGATATACCCAAGGAAACGGTAATCTGCTTCGGTGTGCCGTTCATGGCATAGATATCAGAGAAATTGACTACGGCCGATTTATACCCCAAATGCTTGAGCGGTACATACACAAGGTCGAAATGGACGCCTTCCATCAGCAAGTCGGTAGTAACGAGCACTTCCTTTTCGGCCGGGTAGGAGAGGACGGCGGCATCATCTCCGACACCATATCGGCTCGACTCGTTCTTTAGTTCAATGCCTTCGGTGAGGTGTCGGATGAGGCCGAATTCACCGAGGGTAGCTATTTCTGTTCTCATGCTTTCTTATGCTCTATTAATCAATTCACGCATAATCTCTGTCATTCTCGGTTGCGCCTCGTCCGCAGCTTTCTGCACTTCTTCGTGAGAGACTTCTACGATTTTACCTTCTACCCCCAAGTCTGTAATGACAGATACGCCGAACACTTTGATTCCACAATGATTTGCCACGATGACTTCCGGCACGGTGGACATGCCCACTGCATCGGCACCCAGAATATGGAACATCTTGTATTCCGCAGGTGTTTCGAATGTGGGACCTTGCGTACCGATATAGACACCGTGCTGAACCTTGATGCCCTTTTCTGCCGCAATGGCGTCGGCCTTACGAATCAGCTCTTTGTCATAAGCTTCGCTCATATCCGGGAAGCGAGGACCGTAAGGTATGTTTTTGCCACGCAATGGATGTTCGGGGAAGTAGTTTATATGGTCGGTGATAATCATCAGGTCACCGATCGCAAAATCCGGATTTGTGCCGCCACTGGCATTGGAAACGAATAAGGTCTTGATACCCAGTTCGCGCATTACACGTACCGGGAAGGTTACTTCCTTCATGGAATAGCCCTCGTAAAAATGGAAACGTCCCTGCATCGCCATGATGTCTTTATGGCCCAGTTTGCCGAAGATAAGTTTTCCGCTGTGTCCCTCTACGGTAGAGACGGGGAAATTGGGGATTTCTTCGTACCTTATCTCATACTTTTCAGTGATTTCACCGGCAAGACTGCCGAGTCCGGTACCGAGGATGATTGCTGTCTCAGGCTGGGTGTGCATCTTTCCCTTCAGAAAGGCTGCTGTTTCTTGAATGCGCTCTAACATAGCCAATAATGTTTTGGTTAAATATATATTGTTGATTTTGTAAGATTTCTATTTCTATCGGCAGCACGTAGATGTACGGCTTTAGTGTTTCGTCCAGTGCGGGATGGAGTTTCAGCCTTGCCGCATCTTTCTCCGTGGTGATTATCAGTCTTTTCCACTCTTCCAGGTGCAGGAATTGTTCCTTTATTTGCAATAAATCCTTGGGAGTAAAGTCATGATGGTCATCAAATGACAGCAATTTGACGTGCGGCGTGTAAGATTCCACTTCTTTCTGCAAGGGGGCGGGGGAGGCGATGCCTGTCACCAGCAGTACTTGCTCGTCTCCGGTGAGGGAGGAGAGCACTTTCCGGCTGTTCGTTTTCTCGGGAAATAGCGGTGTCAACATTCCATAGCGGAATCTGGAGAAATACAGTTGTTGGTATGGATAGAGGTGGAGCCGTTTGGCTATGATGTTGAAGTCTATCGGCTTGATGTCATCCGGACATTTGGTGACGATGACCATCTGTGCCCGGTTTTTACCGCTTGAAGGTTCGCGGAGTCTTCCGGCAGGGAGCAAGGCATCATCGCATAGTAACCGGTGAAAATCGGTTAGTAGAATGTTCAGTCCGGCTTTTACATGGCGATGTTGGAAGGCGTCGTCCAGGATGATGGCTTCTACAGTGGGATTTTCCAGTTTCAGCAGTTGCTCAATGCCGTGACAACGGTTTTCGTCTACCGCTACCCGTGCATTGGGGAATTTATTTTTAATTTGATACGGCTCGTCACCTATTTGCCGTACATTGCTCTTGTCATCGGCCAGTACATAGCCTCGGCTTTTACGCTTGTAACCCCGACTGAGGGTGGCTACATTCACTCCGTTTTTTTGTAATAGCTTTATCAGATATTCGGTATGTGGCGTCTTGCCAGTTCCGCCCACAGCAAGGTTGCCCACGCATATTACTGGAACGTCAAAACTCTTTGACCGGAGCCAGCCCCAGTCAAAGAGTTTATTTCGCAAGCATACCCCTATTCCATAAAGCCATGATAGGGGATATAGCCAATGATATATCTTGATAAAGTTTTCCTCCATTTATTGAATATTCAGTTCAAAGGGTACACGTGCTTGTATACGGTCACATTTGTCAAAATTCTCCAGGACGCTGAACTGCTGGTATATCTCGCCCATTGTGCCTTTCAGCATGCGTGCTTTGACGTAGTTACCCGGATTGGTGTTCATCAGGCTTTCAAAGAAACTTTCCTTTTTCGGATAGCTCATCACGGTATAGGCATCTACTCCGGCCTTTGCAATGGCAATGTCCAAAGCTTTGTCCAAACCACCCAATTCGTCGACCAGTCCTAGTTCCTTGGCCTTGCTTCCGGTCCATACACGGCCTTGGGCAATTTTATCCAGGTCTTCCTTGCTGATGCCTCGGCCATCGGAGCAGCGGGTGAGGAAGAGGTCATATCCGTTGTTCACATACATTTGCATCAGCCCTTTTCACCGTCATTCATCGGGCGTGTCAGCATGCCGAAGTCTGCGTATTTATTGGTTTTCACTACATCAAAATTTACCCCGATTTTATCAGTCAGCCCCTTTGCGTTGGGGAACATGCCGAAGATGCCGATAGAACCCGTCAGTGTGGTAGGCTCGGCCACGATGGTGTCTGCATTACAAGAAATGTAGTAACCTCCTGAAGCTGCATAGTCACCCATGGAAACAATGACTGGTTTCTCTTTCTTCAATTCGCTGACGGCATACCATATCTGTTCTGAACCATAGGCGCTTCCGCCCGGTGAGTTTACGCGTAATACTACAGCTTTTACATCTTCGTCATCTTTCAGCTTGCGCAGGTCTTTAATCACCTTTTTAGAGTCGATGCCTTCTTCGCTGGAGGCAGAAGATGAACCGCCGTCAATTTCTCCATAGGCATAGTATACGGCAATCACATTTCCACTTTTGTCTTTGGGAACATTCTTCTTTACGTTAATCATGTCCTGCAAACCAAGTACGGGCATGCGGTCGTCTTTGTCGATGCCTACCATCGCTTTCAGGTAGTTGCGCACATCATTCTTATATATTAATGTATCGACCAGTCCGCATTGCACACTTTCTTCTGCGGGATAGAACATCAACATGCGGTCGGCAATGGCGTTCAGTGAGTCTACAGATATTTTGCGTGATTCTGCAACATCATTGGTCACTTGTCCCCAGATGGAGGTCAGGTAAGCGTCGATTTGTTCACGGTTGGCAGGGCTCATTTCGGTAGAGATGAAAGGCTCTACAGCCGATTTGTAGGTACCTACTTTGAATATCTGCATTTCTACTCCGATTTTGGCCAGCAAATCCTTGAAGAACATGGGGGTAGCGGCCAAGCCCCTCCACTCGACCATACCTTGCGGGTTCAGCAACACCTTGTCGGCTACACTTGACAGATAATAAAGACCTTGGGAATAGCTGTCACCATAAGCCACGATGAATTTTCCCGATTCCTTGAAATCCTTCAATGCATTGCGTATTTCTTCGCGTGAAGCAAATCCTGCACCCAGCGAAGTCGCTTCTATATAGATACCTTTAATGTCGTCATTCTCTTTTGCTTTTTTGATAGAAGAGAGGATATCATCCAGGCCATAAGTCTTATAATTGTCTCCCATAAGGGCATCGAACGGATTGTCTTGGCTGCGTTCAGCCAGTGCACCATTCAAATCCAGCATCATAATGGAGTTTTTGCGTACTTGCGTTTCTGATTCCGAAGATGATACCATGCTGAAAACCACCAGAATACTGATGAAAACTAAAACAACGACTGATACGATGATGCCGGTAATGGTGGCAAACGTAAATTTCAGAAAATCTTTCATTGCACTTTATTGTTTTTAGTATGCTAACTTTTAAAAGCTAACAAAGATAAATAATTAGGTTGATATTTACCCTATCTGTCGCTGAGTTTTTCGGTTTGTCACAGTATTGTGGGAGATTTCATTCTCTTTTCTTTTATCTTTGAAGTATTTCATTTCGTTCTTTATGGATAGTTAGTTTCTAAAATGCCAGATATAATTGCTATCTCTTTACTTTCTGAGTCTGTTTCTCTAAAAACTAATCTTACCACAGCAGTACTCTTTTCTTACCACAGCTGTGGAAAGAAAGAAACACGGGTGTGGTAAGAAAGAAACATATCTGTGGTGAGAAAAGTTGTTCAGTAGTTCTCGTTTAGTATCCGGGCTTTCCGGATGTAGCCTTTCGCAGGTTTATTGTCAGTTCTCTTTGGGCTCCTCAAGCGTGGTGCCGGCCGTTCAGTGGTCTATGTCA
>ENA-OPYY01000297-OPYY01000297.1-human-gut-metagenome-genome-assembly--contig:-NODE-297-length-18855-cov-1.117204_pt1 | contig 18855 bp, 21 predicted proteins | sample MGYA00242472_ERZ504481 | MGnify/ENA primary metagenome ERZ504481 (study PRJEB26092, sample SAMD00036265) | human gut metagenome | host: Homo sapiens | study: EMG produced TPA metagenomics assembly of...
ATCCAGAGAAAGCGGTAACGGTGGAGGAGCCGCCCAAGATGGCTCAGGTTCCCCCGGAGATGTCTATAGAGAAGCTACGGGATTTTGATTATCTGCTCAGCAATTTTTATACGGTGGACAGTGCGACTATGATTGGACCGGATCAGTTGAATGCGGATGACCTCCTATCAAGGAGCATGAAGATTGAAAAGCAGGGAGATGCACCGAAAATTCTTATTTTCCATACGCATTCGCAGGAAGCTTTCATCGATTCCGTGGAGGGAGATACAGACACAACGATCGTCGGGATGGGGAAGCTTCTCGCAGAGCGGTTAAATGCACTTGGGATTCCGACAATCCACCATCCAGGTGTCTACGATCTGATCAATGGACAGTTGGACCGGAGTGCAGCATATGAGTATGCGGAGGCGGGAGTACGGCCAATCCTTGAAGAGCATCCAAGTATCGAAGTTGTGATCGATCTTCACCGGGACGGCGTGGGGGAGGATACGCATCTGGTGACAGAAGTAAATGGAAAACCGACTGCGCAGATTATGTTTTTAATGGGTTGAGCCGGACAAAGGATAACGGAGATATCGCATACCTTCCAAACCCATACATACAGGACAATCTGGCATTTTCACTTCAAATGAAGTTGGCGGCAGAACAGATGTATCCTGGATTTACAAGGAGGATTTTTCTCCGTGGGTACCGATACAGTCTTCACATGCGCCCGAAGTCGCTTTTGATCGAGGCAGGGGCGCAGACAAACACGGTAGAGGAAATGAGAAATGCGATGGAACTGCTTGCAGTGACACTTCAGAAAGTGATTGTGGAAAATCCATAAAAACAGGAGTTTAGAAGCAGAAAGAACAGCTGTTCGAAAATAAAGTTGAAAATCCTGAACATTTGTGGTAGAATGTGTGAAGCTTTGATAAAGAACGTGAAAGGACAGGGGTAAATGGCTAAGAAAAATACATATGATGCAGATAGTATTTCGGTGCTCGAAGGGCTGGAGGCGGTCCGGAAGCGTCCGGGAATGTATATAGGAAGTGTGTCTACAAAGGGACTGAATCATCTGATCTATGAGATTGTGGATAATGCGGTGGATGAACATCTCGCCGGATTCTGTAATAAGATCAGTGTTTTTTTAGAAAAAGACGGTTCGGCTACGGTGGAGGACAATGGACGAGGAGTTCCGGTCGGCATGCACCAGAAGGGAATTTCTGCAGCGAGGCTTGTCTACACGACCTTGCATGCGGGAGGAAAGTTTGATGATTCGGCTTACAAGACAAGCGGTGGACTCCATGGTGTCGGATCTTCCGTAGTCAATGCGTTGTCAGAATATATGGATGTGAAGATCAGCCGGGACGGCGGGGTACACCATGACCGGTATGAGCGGGGGATTCCGGTCGTAGAGCTGGAAGACGGCCTTCTCCCGGTGATCGCAAAGACGAGAAAGACCGGTACACTTGTGAATTTTTTGCCGGATGGAGAGATTTTTGAGAAGACAAAGTTTAAGGCAGATGAGGTGAAGAGTCGTCTGCATGAAACGGCGTATCTGAATCCGGAACTGACGATTATCTTTGAGGATCGGAGACGAGAGCAGACAGAACATATTGAGTTTCATGAGCCGGATGGGATCATCGGTTTTATCAAAGATATGAACCAGAAGAAAGAGGTCATCCATGAGCCAGTCTATTTTAAAGGGGAAGCAGAAGGTATCGAGGTGGAAGTGGCATTTCAGTATGTCAATGAGTTCCATGAAAATGTGCTTGGTTTCTGCAATAACATTTACAATGCGGAGGGCGGTACGCACCTGACTGGATTTAAGACGACATTTACTACAGTTATCAACCAATATGCGAGGGAGCTTGGTATTTTAAAAGAGAAAGATTCCAATTTTACCGGAGCGGATATTCGAAACGGGATGACGGCGATCGTCTCGGTAAAGCATCCGGATCCTAGATTTGAAGGACAGACGAAGACGAAACTTGACAATCCAGATGCATCCAAAGCTACGGGAAAGGTGACCGGGGAAGAGATTGTTCGCTACTTTGACCGAAATCTTGAGACGTTGAAGAAGGTAATCGGCTGTGCAGAGAAAGCGGCGAAGATCCGCAAGACAGAAGAACGTGCAAAAACGAATCTGCTGACGAAGCAAAAATATTCGTTTGACAGCAACGGAAAGCTTGCAAACTGCGAGAGCCGTGATGCATCAAAGTGTGAGATCTTTATCGTTGAGGGAGATTCGGCGGGAGGATCCGCAAAGACGGCGCGTGACCGGATGTATCAGGCGATCTTACCGATCCGTGGAAAGATTTTGAATGTGGAGAAGGCAAGCATTGATAAAGTGCTGGCAAATGCGGAGATCAAGACGATGATCAATGCGTTTGGGTGTGGGTTTTCAGAAGGATATGGGAATGATTTTGACATCAGTAAGCTCCGCTATGATAAGATCATTATCATGGCAGATGCAGATGTGGACGGAGCGCATATTTCTACATTGCTTCTGACCTTATTCTATCGCTTTATGCCGGAGTTGATCTTTGAGGGACATGTCTATATTGCGATGCCGCCGCTTTACAAGGCGATGCCGAAGAAGGGTGAGGAAGAGTATCTGTATGACGATAAGGCACTCGAACAGTACCGGAAGAGTCAGACCGGTCCGTTTACTCTGCAGAGGTACAAAGGTCTCGGGGAGATGGATGCAGAGCAGCTTTGGGAGACCACATTGAAATCCGGAGAACAAGAATGTTAAAATTGGTAGAGATTGAAGATGCGAGAATGGCATCTAGTGTGACAGAGATGCTGATGGGAAGTGATGTTCCGCCGAGACGTGCATTTATCTATGAGAATGCGGCAGAGGCAGAACTGGATATATAGTTAGGTGAGGTAAAATATGAACGAGCAGCAAGTGATAAGAACCGAGTATTCGGATGTGATGAAGAAATCTTACATTGATTATGCGATGAGTGTCATCATAGCAAGAGCACTGCCGGATGTCCGGGATGGTTTAAAGCCGGTACAGAGAAGAACGCTCTATGATATGTATGAACTTGGGATCAGATATGACAGACCATACAGAAAGTGTGCCCGTATCGTCGGAGATACGATGGGTAAATATCACCCACACGGTGACAGTTCCATCTATGAGGCGCTGGTTGTTATGGCGCAGGATTTTAAAAAGGGAATGGTGCTGGTAGACGGCCACGGGAATTTCGGTCGATAGAAGGGGACGGCGCTGCGGCGATGCGTTATACGGAGAGCGTCTGGCCAAGATTACGCAGGAAGCGTATCTGGCAGATCTTGATAAAGACATTGTAGATTTTGTGCCAAATTTTGACGAGACAGAAAAAGAGCCGGAAGTGCTTCCGGTCAGAATTCCGAACCTCCTTGTCAATGGTGCGGAGGGAATCGCAGTCGGTATGGCCACGAGTATCCCGACACATAACTTGGGTGAGGTGATCGATGCAGTAAAGGCATACATGAGGAATAATGAGATCACAACGGAAGAACTTCTGACATATCTGAAGGGGCCGGATTTCCCGACCGGGGGCATCGTAGTCAACAAAGATGATCTGCCATCCATCTATGAGACCGGTACAGGAAAGATCAAACTTCGCGGAAAAGTAGAGGTAGAGAATGGAAAAGGCGGAAAGAAACGTCTGGTCATCTCTGAGATTCCTTATACGATGATCGGCGCAGGGATCGGAAAGTTTTTGAACGATGTCTGTGCACTGGTGGAGGCAAAGAAGACAAATGATATCGTAGACATCTCGAATCAGTCTTCCAAAGAAGGAATCCGTATTGTTCTCGAACTGAAAAAAGATGCGGATATTGAAAACCTGAAAAACATGCTCTATAAGAAGACGCGTCTGGAAGATACGTTTGGGGTGAACATGCTTGCAGTTGCCGATGGAAGACCGGAGACGATGGGGCTCCGTCAGATCATCGAACACCACGTAGATTTTCAGCTTGAACTGATGACGAGAAAATATAAGACATTGCTTGCAAAAGAACTTGCGAAAAAAGAGATTCAGGAAGGTCTGATCAAGGCGTGTGACGTCATTGACTTGATCATTGAGATCTTAAGAGGCAGCAAGTCGATCAAAGATGCGAAGGAATGCCTGATCCACGGAACTGTGGAGAATATTACGTTTAAGACAGCGGCATCCAAGAAAAAGGCAGCAAAACTGTGTTTTACCGAGAAGCAGGCAACAGCGATTCTGGAGATGCGCCTCTATAAACTGATCGGTCTGGAAATCGAAGCGCTCATGAAGGAACATGAAGAGACGTTGAAAAACATTGAAAAGTATGAAGATATCCTGAACAATTATGATTCGATGACAAATGTGATCATTGACGAATTAGAAGGATACAAAAAGGCTTATGCAAGAGAACGCCGCACTGTGATCGAGAATGGAAAAGAGGCAATCTATGAAGAGAACAAGGTGGAAGAACAGGATGTGATCCTGCTTCTGGATCGCTTCGGATATGCAAAGACTGTGGATGTAGCAACGTATGAGCGGAATAAAGAAGCCGCAGACAGCGAGAACAAGCACATCGTTCCTTGTAAAAATACTGGAAAAGTTTGTATTTTTACGAATACCGGAAAGATGCATCAGGTAAAAGTCTCAGATATTCCATATGGAAAGTTTCGAGATAAGAGTGTTCCGATAGATAATCTGGGGAACTACGACAGTGCGCAGGAAGAGATCGTATATCTCTGTGCGGAAGAAGAATTAAAAGATGCGAAACTGCTATTTGTGACAAGGCAAAGTATGCTAAAACAAGTGGCGGGAGAAGAGTTTCTTGTATCAAAGCGGACGACTGCGGCAACGAAGCTTCAGGAAGCAGACGAAGTCGTTGCGGTTATAAAAGGTTTTGGAAGAGCAGAATATCGTGCTTCAGACGGAAGGAGGATATTTCCTGCGGTTTCTTCTTGCGGAGGTGCCGGAGAAGAAAAAAGGCGCAGTCGGTGTGCGCGGAATGAAGTTGCAAAAGAGTGACCGGATTGAGCAGATTTATCTGTTTGCCGACGGGGTTGACACAAAGGGAAGTTATCAGGAAAAAGAAGTTTCCTTAAACCGGCTCAAGTTAAATAAGCGGGATGGAAAAGGGACGAAGACACGATTATAAAGCGAAAGCGGCAAAAAGCGCTTGCTTTTCCCAGAGAGTTGTGCTATGCTCTTTAATAGATTGATATGTAACTGACAGAAGAGTGGGCAAGACGTCCACTCTTCTTTGTATCATGCAGATTTGTCAGAGACGAAAGAACAAGAACAGAAAGGAAGAGATGATTTGTCAAAAAGAGAAGTATATGAACAGAAAACAGAAGAACTGATTCTGCCGATCGTGGAGGGCAATGGATTTGAACTGGTAGATGTGGAGTATGTAAAGGAAGGAAGCAACTGGTACCTGCGCGCTTATATCGATAAACCGGGAGGAATTGCAGTAGATGACTGTGAAGTAGTCAGCCGTGCATTTTCAGAGATTCTGGACCGGGAGGATTATATCGAGGATACTTATATTTTTGAAGTCAGCTCTCCGGGACTTGGAAGACCGCTAAAGAAAGAGAAAGATTTTAAACGCAGTCTGGGAGAAGAAGTGGAGATCAGAACGTACCGTGCGATCGACAGACAGAAGGAATTTACCGGTATTTTAAAATCGTATGACAAAGACACTGTCACTATCGAATATGAAGATGGTGAACCGAAGACATTTGAGAGAAGCGAGATCGCATTGATCCGTCTTGCACTTGATTTTTAAACAGTTAGGAGGAAATAGAAATGAACACTGAGTTATTAGAAGCGCTGACGATCTTAGAAGAGGAAAAAGACATCAGCAAAGAGACCATGTTAGATGCAATTGAGAATTCATTGATGAATGCCTGCAAGAACCATTTTGGAAAAGCAGATAACATTAAGATCATCATGAACAGGGAGACATGCGATTATTCCGTATTTGCGGAGAAAGTCGTTGTGGAGGAAGTAGAAGATGAGGTGATGGAGATCAGCCTTGCAGATGCAAAGATGATCGATTCAAAATTTGAACTTGGCGACATTGTCCAGATTCCGGTAGAATCAAAGGAATTCGGAAGAATCGCCACACAGAATGCAAAAAACCTGATCCTCCAGAAAATCCGCGAGGAAGAAAGAAAAGTGGTTTATGACCAGTATTTTGAAAAAGAAAAAGATATCGTTACAGGTATCGTTCAGAGATATGTTGGCAAAAATGTAAGTATTAACCTTGGTAAGGCAGATGCGATGCTGACAGAGAATGAACAGGTCAAAGGAGAGGTATTTAAGCCGACAGAGCGTATCAAACTGTACGTGGTAGAAGTAAAGAATACGACAAAAGGACCGAAGATCTTAGTTTCTCGTACACATCCAGAACTTGTAAAGCGTCTGTTTGAGTCAGAAGTGGCAGAAGTCAAAGACGGAACAGTAGAGATCAAGAGTATTTCCAGAGAAGCAGGTTCTCGTACAAAGATCGCCGTATGGTCCAATGATCCAGATGTTGATCCAGTTGGAGCATGCGTCGGAATGAACGGTGCAAGAGTCAATGCGATTGTCAACGAACTGCGCGGGGAGAAGATTGATATCATCAACTGGAGTGAGAATCCGGCAATCTTAATTGAGAATGCATTAAGCCCGGCAAAAGTTATTTCTGTTATGGCAGATCCGGATGAGAAGACAGCAAGTGTGATCGTTCCAGATTACCAGCTTTCTCTTGCAATCGGAAAAGAAGGGCAGAACGCAAGACTTGCAGCGCGTCTGACTGGCTATAAGATTGACATTAAGAGCGAGACACAGGCCATTGAGGCAGGAGATCTTCCGGAAAACTATATGGATATGGCTATGGAAGCAGCAGAAGTGGATGAGCCGGAGCAGACAGAGGACTATCTGGCAGATGAAGAATAGAAACGGAGTGATTGTTTGGGCAGCGTAAAGAAGATTCCTATGCGGAAGTGCGTAGGATGTGGTGAAATGAAAAGTAAAAAAGAGATGATGCGCGTACTGAAAACGTCAGAAAACGAATTCATTCTGGATGCGACCGGCAAGAAAAACGGTCGCGGGGCATACCTTTGCTTTTCACGGGAATGTCTGGAAAAGGCAGTGAAAAACAGAGGGCTTGAGAGATCTTTCAAACAATCCATTCCGGCAGAGGTATATGAACATTTAAAAGAGGAGATGGATGCGATTGAAACAAAGTAAAGCACTTTCGCTGATCAGTCTGGCGACCAAGGCGGGAAAGACAGTAAGCGGAGAGTTTTCAACAGAGAAAGAGACAAAGTCAGGAAGAGCAGAACTTGTCATTGTGGCAGAGGATGCTTCTGACAATACAAAAAAGAAGTTTCAGAACATGTGTGATTTCTATGAAGTACCAATTTATTTTTATAAGGATAAAGATACGTTGGGGCATGCAATGGGAAAAGAATTCCGGGCATCGCTTGCCGTGCTGGATGCAGGATTTGCAAAGGGAATTAAGAAGCAGATAGAGGATGAGAGGCAGACAATGGCATAGAGGAGGTAGAGCGTATGACAAAAGTCCGGGTACATGAACTGGCAAAAGAGTTAAACAAGTCAAACAAAGAAATTTTAGATTTTTACAAGAGAAGAAAGTAGAGGTGAAAAGCCACATGAGTTCCCTTACAGATGAACAGGAAAACATGGTGAAAGATGCTTTTGGAGGAAAGAAGGAAGCATCGTCCGAGGAGACACCAAAAAAGAAAAATATCGTGCAGGTATTCCGCCCGCAGAACACACAGAATGGAAAGCGTCAGGGCGGACAAAGATCGAACAATAGCGGCAATAATCAGAGAGGAAACGCTACAGGACAAAAGGATCGTCAGAACAACAATTACCGTTCCGGAAATGGCACAAACAGCCGTGGAAACAACAATAATCAAGGATCCAGAAATGGCGATAACAGAGGAGAACGTTCCGGAAACCGTCCGTTTAACAGAGGAGAGCGCTCCGGGGAGAATCGTGGTGAGAACAGAAACTACAATAACCGTGGAGACAATCGTCCGGATGGAAGAGGAGATCGCCAGGGTCAGAAAGGCGGATTCTCCGGTCAGGGAAGAAGAGATGACCGCGGACAGGACAACAGAAGAAATAACGGAAGAAGAGATGACAGAAGACAGGAGAATGGAAGAGGAACTTCTCCGTCCATTCCTGCACCAATTGTTCCGGAGCAGAAACCACAGCGCCAGAAGGGCAAGGAGAACTATAAAAAGAAAGATTACCGGGATGACGACAGAGAAGAAAGACTTCCAAAAGGGAAGAAACAAAAACCGATGTCACAGCCGGTAAAACCACAGCCAAAGCCAGTGGAAAAAGAGGAAGAAAAGATCAAAATGATCACAATTCCAGAGACACTTACTATTCAGGAACTTGCAGATAAGATGAAGATCCAGCCATCGGTAATTGTCAAAAAATTATTCATGCAGGGCAAGATCGTGACAGTGAACCAGGAAGTAGACTTTGACACTGCCGAAGAGATTGCAATGGAATTTGAATGCCTTGTGGAAAAAGAAGAAGTTGTCGATGTGATCGAGGAATTATTAAAAGAAGACGAAGAGGATGAAAGCACAATGGTGAAACGTCCTCCGGTTGTATGTGTCATGGGACACGTAGACCATGGAAAGACTTCTCTTCTCGATGCGATCCGTAACACAAATGTGATCGATCGTGAAGCGGGTGGAATCACACAGCACATCGGTGCATATGTGGCAACGATCAATGGAGAGAACATTACATTCCTTGATACACCGGGACATGAAGCATTTACAGCGATGCGTATGCGTGGAGCAAGCTCAACAGATATCGCGATCCTTGTTGTTGCAGCGGATGACGGTGTGATGCCGCAGACAGTAGAAGCGATCAACCATGCGAAAGCGGCAGGCATCGAGATCATCGTTGCAGTAAATAAGATTGATAAGCCAAGTGCAAATGTAGAGAGAGTCAAACAAGAATTGACAGAATACGGCTTGATCGCAGAAGACTGGGGCGGAAGCACGATCTTTGTTCCGGTATCTGCACATACACATGAAGGAATCGATGAACTGCTGGAGATGATTCTTCTGACAGCAGAAGTATCTGAGCTGAAGCTAATCCGAATCGCCGTGCAAGAGGAATTGTCATCGAAGCGCAGCTTGACAAAGGAAAAGGTTCTGTGGCAACAGTTCTTGTGCAGAAAGGAACACTTCATGTAGGAGATCCGATCGCAGCAGGCTCTGCATACGGGAAAGTAAGAGCGATGATGGATGACAAAGGAAGACGTGTCAAAGAAGCAGGACCGTCTATGCCGGTGGAAATCCTCGGATTAAATGATGTTCCAAATGCTGGTGAGATCTTTGTTGGATGTGAGTCTGATAAAGAAGCAAGAAGCTTTGCAGAGACATTTATCTCTCAGAACCGTGTGAGAATGCTTGAAGAGACAAAATCAAGAATGTCCTTAGACGATCTGTTCAGTCAGATCCAGGCAGGAAACTTAAAAGAACTTGGAATCATTGTAAAAGCCGATGTACAGGGATCTGTGGAGGCGGTAAAACAGAGTCTTCTGAAGCTGTCTAACGAGGAAGTTGTCATTAAGATCATCCACGGCGGTGTCGGTGCGATCAATGAATCTGATGTCAATCTTGCATCCGCATCCAATGCGATCATCATCGGATTTAATGTCCGTCCGGATGCGACCGCAAAAGAAATCGCTGAGCGCGAAGGTGTTGATCTTCGTCTGTACCGTGTCATTTACGATGCGATCGAAGATGTGCAGGCAGCGATGAAGGGAATGCTGGATCCGGTATTTGAGGAGAAAGTGCTCGGACATGCGGAAGTACGCCAGACATTCAAGGCATCTGGTGTTGGAACAATCGCAGGTTCCTATGTGCTTGATGGTACATTTGAGAGAGGATGTTCTGTCAGAGTATCGAGAGATGGTGTTGTGATCTTCGAGGGTGCTCTTGCTTCGCTGAAACGTTTCAAAGATGATGTCAAGGAAGTTAGAGCCGGATATGAATGTGGTCTTGTATTTGAGAAGTTTAACGATGTCAAAGAAGAAGACCAGGTTGAAGCATTCAAGATGGTAGAAGTGCCAAGATAGGCAAAAAATAAGATAGAGAAGTTGGGGAAACTGCATTTTCAGACTAAGGAGGTTGATCAATGTCCGAGAGATATAGTCTGGAAATCGCAGTTTCCGGCACATCTAAGCATGGAAAGGAGAACAACGATGAGAAAGAACAGTATTAAGAATACAAGAGTCAACATGGAAGTACAGAGAGAATTAAGCAGTATCCTTCGTGACGGGATCAAAGATCCTAGAGTGGCACCGATGACATCGGTTGTTGCTGTGGAAGTAGCACCGGATCTGAAGACATGTAAAGCTTATATCAGCGTTCTTGGGGATGAGAAGGCACAGCAGGATACTGTTGCAGGACTTCAGAGCGCGGAAGGATACATTCGCAGAGAGTTGGCACATCGTCTCAATATGAGAAATACGCCGGAAGTCAAATTTGTTCTGGATCAGTCCATTGAATATGGCGTGAGCATGTCTAAGAAAATCGACGAAGTGACAAAGGATATCAAATAGAGGGGAAGACGAAAATATGGAATTAGAAAGATTATTGCAGGGAGCCCACCGTGTGGCGCTAGGCGGACATGTCCGCCCGGATGGGGACTGTGTCGGTTCTACACTCGGATTGTATCAGTATCTTCAGAAAAATTACCCGGAGATCACGGTGGATGTTTACTTGGAGCCGGTGCCGGATTCTTTTCGGTTTATCGGTGCGGCAGCAGATATCCGTTCGGAAGTCACAGAGACAGAAACCTATGATCTTTTCATTCTTTTGGACTGCGGCGATTCGGATCGTCTTGGATTTTCCAAAATGCTCTATGAGCAGGCAGGGCGGACAGCGTGCATCGACCACCACATCAGCAATCAGGCATTCGCTGATGAAAATGAGATCGATCCGGATGCAAGTTCTACTTCGGAGTTGGTGTATCGTCTGTTAGACAAAGAAAAGATTACAAAGGAGATCGCAGAATGTCTGTACCTTGGGATTGTGCATGACACTGGGGTATTTCAGTATTCCTGCACTGCGCCGGAGACGATGGAGGCGGCAGCCGAACTGATGCGGAAAGGTATTGACTACTCCGGAATCATTGACCGTACTTTTTATCAGAAATCTTATGTACAGAATCAAGTGCTTGGAAAGGCACTGCTGGACAGCAAACTGCTTCTTGATGGGAAATGTATCGCATCCTTTTTGACAAAAGAAGAGATGGATGTTTATGGAGTAAAACCAAAAGAATTGGATGGGATCGTCAGTCAGCTTCGCGTGACGAAAGGGGTTGAAGTGGCGATTTTTCTCTATGAATTATCTCATCATGAGTTTAAAGTCAGTCTGCGGGCAACGGGTGAAGTGGATGTCAGCCGGATCGCACAGCAATTTGGCGGTGGTGGTCATAAGAAAGCGGCAGGTGTTACCATGAAAGGAAGCGCAGAAGAAATTCTTTCCCGGTTGGTAGAAGAAATCCAAAAACAGCTCTAGAAACAGACAAAAGAAAATGGAGAAAAGAAAGGCAGAAGACAGATGATACACGGAGTGATCAATGTATATAAAGAAAAAGGGTTTACTTCTCACGACGTCGTGGCAAAGCTCAGAGGGATTTTAGGGCAGAAAAAGATCGGTCATACCGGGACACTCGATCCGGATGCGACAGGAGTTCTGCCGGTATGCCTTGGGAAAGGGACAAAACTCTGTGATCTGTTGACGGATAAGGATAAGACATACCGGGCAGTGATGCTGCTTGGGACTGTCACAGATACACAGGATAGTTCCGGAGAAGTGCTGGAGAAAAAAGATACCGCATCGCTTACAGTCGAAGAGGTAACTGCATGTATTCAGAAGTTTGTCGGGAATTATGAGCAGGTTCCGCCGATGTATTCCGCATTGAAAGTCGGGGGAAAGAAGCTTTATGAACTGGCAAGGGAAGGAAAGACAGTTGAGCGGAAGGCGAGACCGGTCCAGATCCACAGCATTGAGATCATGGAGATCGATCTGCCTCGAGTGACGATGGAAGTATCTTGCTCAAAGGGGACTTACATTCGCACACTTTGTCATGACATTGGGGAAAAACTTGGATGTGGGGCTTGTATGGAATCACTGCTTCGGACAAAAGTAAGTCGTTTTGAGTTGGAAGATAGCCTGACGTTAGGTGAGATTGAAAAGAAGAAGCAGGACGGGACGCTGATGGAGGCAATCATTCCCATCGATGCCATGTTTCCAGAATGCAGGAGTGTGGATGTGAAAGAGGCTGGAAATCAGTATCTGTACAACGGCAATCCATTTTCCCTTTCTTTTGTAAAGAAAAGAGAGAAGTATGAGCCGGAAGAACGGGTGCGGGTGTACGATGCGCAGGGAGTGTTTGTCGGAATTTATCGCTACCGTCAGGAGGAAAAGATGTTCCGGCTCGAGAAGATGTTCTACGAAAAGTAAAATCTCACAATACGGATAAGGATAGAAGAGGAAATGACATGCAGTATGTAAGAGAACTAGAATGCTATCAGGAACAGAGAAAAGCTGCAGTGACACTGGGGAAATTTGACGGCTTGCACAGAGGCCATCAGAAACTGGTCAGCCGTGTGAAGGAACATGCATCCAAAGAGGTGGTAAGTGTTGTCTTTGCATTTGACATGGCTCCGCTCTATGAACGACTGGGCAAACAGAAGAAAAGTCTGATGACCGGGAAAGAACGGTATGAGCATCTCGATGGACAGACAGATTATCTGATTGACTGTCCATTTACGGAGGAGATATCCGGCATGGAAGCAGAGACGTTCATCAAAGAAGTGCTGGTGGATCAGTTCCATGCAGCGTATATTGCGGTCGGGACAGACTTTCATTTTGGACATGAGAAACGCGGAGATATTCATATGCTGAAGCAGTATGCAGGGATATATGGATACGAACTGGAAGTCGTGGACAAAGAACTGTATCAGGGCAGGGAAATCAGCAGTACTTATATCAAAGAAGAAGTCCGCGCCGGGCATATGGAAGTGACAAGAGAATTGCTTGGATATCCGTATGCAATGAGTGGTGTGGTGGAGCATGGCAGAAAGCTTGGGAGAAAGCTTGGGATTCCGACGATGAATATCACTCCGGATATCGGAAAGCTGGCGCCGCCAAACGGCGTCTATGTGTGCCGTGTGCGGATTGATGGGAACTATTATCAAGGGATTGGGAACCTTGGCAATAAGCGACTGTGGATGCGGATGGAAAACTGATTTTAGAAGTCAATGTTTTTTCGTTCGACAGAGAAACCTACGGACAGACCATTCAAGTAGAACTGCTCTCGTTTGTGCGGCCGGAGCGCAAGTTTGCCTCTGTGGAAGAGCTGAAAAGCCAGATGGAAGCAGATATTGCAGCGATTAAACGCAGGGAACTGTGAATTGTGCATAGTGACGAAAACTGAGAAAAGGAAAAGAAAATTGAAAAATAAATCTTGAAAAACAAAATTCAATTATGCTAATCTAACTAAGGATTTACGAGCCGATATCCGGTAACTGGAAGACTCCAACCGTTACTTAATATCTGGCGCTCAAATATTAATAATAAGAAAGAATAAAGGAGGATCATCACATGATCGCAAAAGAAAAGAAACAGGCTATTATTGCAGAATACGGAAGAACAGAAGGAGATACAGGTTCACCGGAAGTTCAGATCGCAATCTTAACAGCAAGAATCAATGAATTAACAGATCACTTTAAAGCAAATCCAAAGGATCATCATTCAAGAAGAGGTCTTCTTAAATGGTAGGTCAGAGAAGAGCTTACTTGCTTACTTAAAGAAAACTGATATTGAAAGATACCGTTCTTTAATTGAACGTTTAGGACTTAGAAAATAATCAAAGTGATTTTAGCAGGGGATGGTTATTCGTGCCATCCCTTGTTTTCAGTTACAAGTGCCGGATGAAAAACATTCGGTGCAGAAGTTTATGAAAAACGGCAGGAAAGTATGAGCCGAGACCACTGAAAAGCGTATTTCCGCAGGAACTGTCAGCAGTATTGACAGAGTGCAAAGCAGAAATGTATTTTTCAGTAGTTTCGGTACAGCCTGCCGGCGAAGAAAAGGAGAACAGTATGTTTAAAAAATTTGAAATGGAATTAGCCGGAAGAACTCTGCGTGTCGATGTAGGCAGAGTGGCAGCACAGGCCAATGGTGCGGCTTTGATGCACTATGGAGAGACTGTTGTATTATCGACAGCGACAGCATCTGAAAAACCGAGAGAGGGCATCGATTTCTTCCCGCTCTCCGTTGAATATGAAGAGAAATTATATGCGGTAGGAAAGATCCCGGGAGGGTTTAACAAGAGAGAAGGGAAAGCGTCTGAAAATGCGATCCTGACATCTCGTGTCATTGACAGACCGATGAGACCTCTGTTTCCAAAGGATTACAGAAACGATGTGACATTAAATAACCTCGTATTGTCTGTGGATCCGGACTGCCAGCCCGGAACTGACAGCAATGTTAGGTTCTGCGATCGCCACAGCAATCTCTGACATCCCGTTTGATGGGCCTACTTCTACTACACAGGTAGGACTGATCGACGGAGAGTTTGTATTCAATCCGAATGCGGCACAGAGAGCGGTTTCTGATCTGCAGTTGACAGTTGCTTCCACAAGAGATAAGGTCATTATGATCGAGGCAGGTGCAAATGAAGTACCGGAGGCGAAGATGATCGAGGCGATCTTTGCGGCACATGAAGTGAACCAGGAAGTGATCAAGTTCATCGATACGATCGTGGCAGAGTGTGGAAAAGAAAAGCATGCATACACAAGCTGTGCAGTGCCGGAAGAATTGTTTGAGGCGATCAAAGAGATCGTGACACCGGAAGAGATGGAAGAAGCGGTATTCACAGATGAAAAACAAGTCAGAGAAGAAAATATCCGCGTGATCCGTGAGAAGTTAGAAGAAGCATTTGCAGAGAACGAAGAGTGGCTGGAACTCTTAGGAGAAGCATTATATCAGTATCAGAAGAAGACTGTCCGCAAGATGATCTTAAAAGATCACAAGCGTCCGGATGGAAGAGCGATCGATCAGATCAGACCGCTTGCAGCAGAGACTGATTTGATTCCGAGAGTACACGGTTCCGCAATGTTTACAAGAGGTCAGACACAGATCTGTACTATTACAACACTTGCACCGCTCTCAGAGGCGCAGAGAATTGACGGTCTTGATGAGGCAGAGACTTCCAAGAGATATATGCACCACTATAACTTCCCGTCATACTCTGTCGGTGAGACAAAGCCGTCAAGAGGACCGGGACGTCGTGAGATCGGACATGGTGCGCTTGCAGAGAGAGCTCTCGTACCGGTACTTCCAAGCGAGGCAGAGTTCCCGTATGCGATCCGTACGGTATCAGAGACATTTGAATCAAATGGTTCTACTTCTCAGGCAAGTGTATGTGCATCCAGCATGTCGCTGATGGCAGCAGGTGTTCCGATCAAATCAGCAGTGGCAGGAATTTCCGCAGGTCTTGTGACAGGGGAGACAGACGATGACTATATCGTTCTGACAGATATCCAGGGACTCGAAGACTTCTTTGGAGATATGGACTTTAAGGTTGCCGGAACACATAAAGGTATCACAGCAATCCAGATGGATATTAAGATTCACGGATTGACAAGACCGATCATCGAGGAAGCAATTGCATGCACAAAGAAAGCAAGAACTTATATTTTAGATGAAGTAATGAGCAAGGCGATTGCAGAGCCGCGTGCTTCTGTTGGACCGTACGCTCCGAAGATCCGTCAGATGCAGATTGATCCTGCAAAGATTGGTGATGTTGTCGGACAGCGCGGAAAGACGATCAATGCGATCATTGAACAGACTGGTGTGAAGATTGATATTACAGATGACGGTGCAGTGTCTGTATGCGGTGTAGATGCAGAGGCGATGGAAGAAGCGATGAAGATGATTGCGATCATTGTCACAGACTTTGAAGCAGGACAGGTGCTGGAAGGAAAAGTCGTAAGCATCAAAGAATTTGGAGCGTTTGTAGAATTTGCTCCGGGTAAAGAAGGAATGGTACACATTTCCAAGATTTCCAAAGAGCGCATCAAAAATGTAGAAGATGTTCTGACACTTGGCGATAAAGTCAAAGTAGTCTGCTTAGGAAAAGATAAGATGGGAAGAATGAGCTTCTCCATCAAAGATGTAGCAGAATAAGAAGTTGAATTTTATAAATATGCGAAAAAGACTCCGTACAGAGAAATCTGTGCAGAGTCTTTTTTGCATAGAAAAGTTCTTCGGATCCTTATCGAAATACATTCCGTGTGAGAATCTGGTTCTAAACAGACAAGTTTCTCATATACTGTTTTAAGAGGTGGACAAAGATGAACAGAGCAATCGGAAAAAACAGTCAGGTGCTGCAGATTCTTGCAAGAGAGATTCAGGAACTGATCAGCCAGGAAGAGATAGACATGGAAGGACTTCAGGAGATCCGTCTTCGTGTGGGAAGTCCAGTAATCTTAAATATCCGTGGAAAAGAGAGGATTCCAAAGCGGAATGGAAAACCGCATCTTGTCACGAAGACAGAAATGCGCGAGACGGTAGATTATATCAGCAGCTATTCTTTATATGCTTTTGAAGAGGAGCTGCGACAGGGATTTCTGACAGTGGAAGGAGGACATCGGGTAGGAATGGCAGGAAAAGTGATTATGGATCAGGGAACGATAAAGAATATCCAGTATATTTCATCCGTCAATATCCGGGTGGCACATGAGGTAAAGGACTGTGCAGGGAAAGTATTGCCGTATCTTACATACAATCAACAGCTGTACCACACGCTGATCATTTCCCCTCCGGGATGTGGGAAGACAACATTGCTGAGGGATTTGATCCGTCAGATTTCAGACGGAAATCGATGGATTCAGGGGGAAAGTGTAGGCGTGGTCGATGAACGCTCAGAACTGGGGGCGTGTCATCTTGGGATTGCACAGAATGAGCTTGGGATCCGCACGGATATTTTAGATGGATGTCCCAAGGCAGAGGGAATGCTCATGTTGATTCGGTCGATGGCTCCCAAAATACTTGCAGTCGATGAGATCGGGGCACCGGAGGATATCATGCGGTGGAGTACGCAATGATTGCGGATGCTGTATGCTGGCAACTGTTCATGGCACATCGATGGCAGAGGTGCAAAAGAAACCTGTGTTGCAGCAGCTGATCCAGAAAAAGAGGTTTGGTCGTTATGTTGTTTTGAAAAATGGGATTCATATCGGAGAGGTAGAAGGAATTTATGATGAAAGAGGAACACTGCTTTACCGAGAACAATACGAGAAGGGGGCATGCGTGTGAAAGGAATCGGAATTATCTTGATCGTTCTTGGGACGAGTGGAATCGGGTATCTGACGGCGGCTGATCTCAAACGACATCTGAACGATCTGAAATGTCTGCGGAGGATCCTTTTGTTGTTAAAAGAAGAAATTGCATACACGCACGCACCGCTTGAGGAAGCATTTGCCCGCATTTCAAGAAAAGTAAAGGCACCGTACTGCTTGTTTTTGACACAGGTATCCGGACAGCTTGCAAGACGTGCGGGAAGTTCCTTTGCCGAAATATGGTCTTGTGCGGTGGAAGAGCGACTTTGTACAACAAAGCTTACGAGGGAAGAGTTAGAAGAATTAAAAGAATTTGGAAATAGTATCGGGTATCTCGGCGGACATGCCCAGGAAGGGGCGATCGATCTGTATCTGGAACAACTGAAGGTGGAAGTACAAGACGTGCGGGAAGGACTGGCTGCGAAGCAGAAACTATGCAGCTGTCTCGGTGTGATGAGTGGGATTTTTATTACAATTTTATTGATCTAGTGGGAGGAGTACATGAGTGTTCAGCTTATTTTTAAGATTGCGGCAGTCGGGATCCTCGTCTCGGTACTATGTCAGGTATTAAAACACAGTGGCCGGGAGGAACAGGCATTTCTGACAAGTCTTGCAGGGCTTCTGCTCGTACTGTTTTGGATTCTTCCCTATATTCAGGAACTGTTTCATTCCATTGAGCAGCTATTTTCCTTATAAGAGATGGAGAAGGGGGATACGAGTTGAATGCAGTACAGATTGGACTTGTGGGTGTGGCGGGCGCGCTGCTTGCGATTCAGTTTAAAAATGGAAAATCTGAGTATGGCATCTACCTAAGTGTGGCGGTCAGCATTTTCATTTTTCTGAATATTGTAGGGAGACTGGAGATTATCCTTGAGACGCTTCGTGCAATTGGAGATATGATCATGATTGACCGGGCGTATATCGGTACACTGCTAAAGATGGTGGGAATCACTTATGCAGCGGAATTTTCCTCTGGAATCTGCAAAGATGCCGGCTATCAGACGGTGGCATCCCAGATTGAGATTTTCAGTAAACTGACGATATTGGCGCTTGGCATGCCGATCCTGCTGGCGTTGTTGGAGACGATCCATGCATTTTTTAACGTAGTGAAAATGGGGAGTTGGGAGAAGGCACATGAAAGAGCAGAAACCGGTATGGGACAGAAAAAAAGCATGGTGGACAAGAATTCTGTTTGCGCTGCTGTTGTTTTTTTTGTCGACAGCGCATGCAGAGGCATCGGAGATAGAAGAAGAGCAGGCGCTTAAGGAGGCAAAGGAAGCTGTGGAGGAGGCTCTTTTCGGAGAGTTTGGCTTTGAGGAAGTGACGGGGGCGCTCGAAAGCATGTTCCCGGAAGGGAAGATGGATTTTTCCAAGATGGTGAAAGAGGTTGAAAAAGGAGTCTTCCGATGTCGTTTGATGGCAGTCGGACAGTTTGTGAAAGATCAGGTTGCCTATGAGTTTGGGCAGAGCAAAAAGAGTCTTGTG
>ENA-OPYY01000298-OPYY01000298.1-human-gut-metagenome-genome-assembly--contig:-NODE-298-length-18799-cov-1.493734_pt1 | contig 18799 bp, 19 predicted proteins | sample MGYA00242472_ERZ504481 | MGnify/ENA primary metagenome ERZ504481 (study PRJEB26092, sample SAMD00036265) | human gut metagenome | host: Homo sapiens | study: EMG produced TPA metagenomics assembly of...
CTGGCTGTGATAATAAACGCTGCGCTTGCCGAGAGTGGATTTTCGAAGTTACCTGCATTTCAATATTTGTACCGGGTATTTGTATCATCCTTTGCATAGACATCAAGACGGACGCTTTGCAGTTTTCCGGATCAGTCATTACAGCGCCAAACATAAAATTGTCTTTGATCGTAAGATCTTGTAAAGTTTTTTTCATGGTAAGTTCCTCCTTGAAACAGAGGAATTCTATGAAAAAATTATAGCATGATAGAGTGGAGTGAGCAAGAAGAAGTTCGATTTAGAATGATAAGAAAAACGTTTTAATAATATCGGATATACTGTAAATATATCTAAAAACAGAAAGAAAAATTTGTATAAAATAGTTATGGAACAGAAAGGTATTATATAAAATGAATAAAAATATAGAAAAATAATCGGTATATTATACGAATTGACAATTTGTGAAAGTTGATTTATCATCAGTCATAAGAATTAAATAAATCGATTTATTTTTTTAACAGTTTAGAAAAACGTTTTACTAATTTATTTAGAAGGGTTTTGTAAGGAGGAAGAAGATGAAAAGAAAAGTAGTAAGTATTTTGCTAGCAGCAACAATGTGTCTGAGTTTAGTGGCGTGTGGGAATGGTGGAACGGAAAAAGAAAAAACAGCGTCAGATGGAAGTAAGAAAGACAGTGGAATCAAAGTGGCAGTAGTATACTCAGGAAATCTTGGGGATAAGTCTTATAATGATTCATGTAATGAAGGGGCTCAAAGGGCAGCAAAAGAGCTTGGAGTCGAAGTTAAGAATCTAGAAGGAACGACAGCGGAAGAATGGGAAGCAAATTTTCTGGCAGCAGCAGAAGGTGGATATGATCTTGTCATTTGCTCTAGCTCTAATTTGGAAGAATACTTAAAGGAGTATGCCCCAAGTTATCCAGATGTAAAATTTGCGATTATTGATTCAGTTGTAGAAGGGGAAAATGTACAGTCAATCAGTTTTGCCCAGAATCAAGGCTCTTTCCTAGCAGGAGCTGCGGCTGCTATGTTCACGAAGTGTACGGATATAGAGGGAGTAAATGACAAAAACATTATTGGATGGGTAGGCGGAATGGATGTTCCTGTTTTACATGATTTTTATGTGGGATACGAGCAGGGAGCAAAATATATTGACCCAGATATCGAGGTACTTCAGTCATTTGCAGGAACATGGTCAGACCCACTGAAGGGAAAAGAACTGACACTGGCACAGTATGATCAAGGTGCTGATATAGTTATGAATGTAGCATCAGGAACAGGAGCCGGAGTATTAGAAGGGGCAAAGGAAGCTGGAAAGTATGCAATCGGAGTAGATTTAAATCAAGATAATGACCAACCGGGATCTATTCTGACCTCTATGGTAAAGCGTGTAGATACAGCATCATACACAGTTATTGAATCTGTGGTGAAAGATAAGTTTGAAGGAAATACAACAGAGTATCTGGAAGTTGCCAATGAGGGAGTAGGATTGACTGATTTTAGTGTGATGAAAGAGCATTTAGGCGATCAATTCCCACAAGAAATTATTGACAAAGTAAATGAGCTAGCAGAAAAGATAAAAAATGGGGAAATCGTAGTAGACAACTATAAAGGTTTTGGTTCCAACAAATAAAAGACAAGGAAGTGGGCTGAAAGTTAGAGCTTCTAACCTTCAGCTCCCTTTGAATAGGAAGTGATATTGTGAATGAGTATGTTGTAGAAATGTGTGGAATACAGAAATGTTTTGGCGAGGTAAAAGCTGTCAGAAACGGAAATTTTAACCTGAAAAAAGGTGAAATTCATTCTCTAATCGGAGAGAATGGAGCTGGTAAGTCCACTATGATGAAAATGTTATATGGGATGTATGCTATTGATGCAGGAGAAATCAAAGTTGGTGGGCAAGTAGTGGAACATCTTACTCCTAAAATAGCGATTGACAGGGGAATTGGCATGGTTCATCAGGAGTTTATGCTCGTGAATGAACTGACCGTTTTAGAAAATATTATTTTGGGGTTTGAACCAAGAAAAGGAATCACGATTGATTTTGAAAAAGCACGGGCAAACGTACAAAAATATATAGATCAATATCAAATGGATATTCAGCTTAATAAAAAAATAAATCAGATTACTGTGGGAGAAGCACAGAGAGTAGAAATTATCAAGACATTAACAAGAGGTGCGGAAATAATTATTTTAGATGAACCAACAGCAGTACTTACACCACAGGAAGCGAGAAGATTATTTGAAATCCTTGAAAATTTGAAACAGGATGGGAAATCAATTGTGTTTATCTCTCATAAATTGAATGAAGTGATGCAAATATCTGATAGAATCAGTGTAATGCGACAGGGAGAATACATAGGAACTGTAAAGAAAGAAGATACATCTCCAGTACAATTGACAAAGATGATGATTGGAAGAGAGGTATTTTTAAATATTGAGCATAAAAAGGCGAAAGCAGGAGCACCTGTGTTAAAAGTAGAGGAACTGTGGACATCGGGAGAAAAGGAGATCTCTAAAATAAGAGGAATTTCGTTAGAAGTAAAAAGTGGAGAGATTGTTGGAATTGCAGGAATTGATGGAAACGGACAAAGTGAATTTATAGAGGCTTTGACTGGGCTGCGAAAGATAGAGAAGGGAAAAGTATTTTTGGATGGAAAGGATATTACAAATCTGCCAGTCAAAAAAATAAGAAAAGCAGGAATGAATCATATACCGGAAGACAGAAATACAAGAGGGTTAAACCGAAATCTTTCCATAAAAGAAAATCTGATAGCGGTACAACTGGATAAAAAGCCTTTTTCCAAAGGAATTCTTTTAAATGAATCAGGAATTACAGAGCATGCAAAAGAGTTAATTAAGAAGTTTGATATTCGTCCACAGAATCCAGATACTATTACGCAGTCTATGTCCGGAGGAAATGCACAGAAAGTTGTTGTCGCACGCGAAGTTTCGGTTGCAGGAAAGCTGTTAATCGCATCGCAGCCGACAAGAGGTGTTGATATTGGTGCAATAGAGTCAATACGCAGTATTTTGCAGGATGTAAAGACAAAGGGATTGGGAGTGTTGTTGGTGTCAGCGGATTTGGAAGAAATATTGTCATTATCAGACCGGATTGTTGTAATGCATGAGGGAAAAATTGCAGGAAGTATGTAGCAGAAGAGGCAAATGAAGAGAATCTTGGACTTCTTATGATGGGTGGAAATAAAGTCAGGGAAGGAGAGGAAAAGCATTGAATGGTATAATGAAGAACTTAAGAAAAGTATTGCTGACACTGGGGCTAGCGTTGGGAATTGGTGCCATTATTATTCTTTGTATTGGAGAAAATCCAATCGACGCATATATTGCATTGTTTAATGGAGCTTTCTCTAGTAAAAGAGCTTTTGGAACAACGTTAGCGAGTTTTACTCCTCTGTTGCTGACAGCAATTGCGTTTGCTGTTGCTGCAAAAGCAGGTGCGTTTAATGTCGGAGTGGAAGGAGAAGTTTTCCTGGGAGGAATTGTGGCTGCTTACATCGGAATCCACTGGACGTTTCTTCCAAAGCCACTTTTGCTTGTGGTATGTTTTTTGGGAGCAGCTATTGTCGGGGCAGCATGGGCATATATTCCAGGAATGTTAAAAGCATATTTCAATGTCAATGAGGTGTGTGTAACAATTTTGATGAATAGTGTAGCACTATTTATTACGTCTTATCTTGTGAGTGGACCGATGAGTGCAGGAGTTGCAAATGCACAGTCAGATCCGGTTACAGTAACCCTTCCACAATTTATGAAGCCAAGCAGTGCAAATGCAGGGCTGTTTATTGCAATTGTCTTTGTCTTAGGAATTGTGTGGATGCTTCAGAAGACGAAGTTCGGTTATCAGATTAGAACAGTAGGATTAAATCCAAAACATGCGGAATATGTGGGGATTAATCCCAAAAGAATATTTATCAAGACAATGATGCTGAGTGGTGCTATCGGTGGGATTGCAGGATGTATTGAGGTGCTGGGTGTACATGGATATTTCTTAAATAATTTTGCAACGGGACTAGGTACGAATGGAATGCTTGCATCGTTGATTGTAAAAAATAATGTGGTACTTGCGCCATTTATGTCTTTTTTCCTTGCAGCATTGAAATCAGGAGCAATGGGAATGCAGCAAAATACGGGTGTGCCAAAATCAATCATAGATACAATCAGTGCGGTATTTATTATTATAGCGACAATGGAATTACTTTTTCAGTTTCGAAAAAACGGAAAAAAGCAGCGGAGCAGAAAGGATAAGGGGGCGAATTTATGAAATTAGATCAGATATTCAGCGTTTCGTTAATTTATGCAACATTCCGTTCAGCAACACCTATTATCTATGCGGCCCTCTGTGCAGCAATTACACAACAAGCGGATATATTGAATATCGGAACAGAAGGAATTATGCTGACGGGAGCTTTTACGGCAGTCGCAGTAAGTTATATGTCAGGGAGCTGGTTAATGGGGATTTTAGTCGCGATGGCAGCCGGATTTGTCATGGCAGGAATTATGGCGCTTGCCATATCAGATATAAGGCAGAGATTTGTGCGATTGGTATGGGAATTAATTTATTTGCGCTGGCAATCACAAAGTTTATGCTTAACGTAATTTTTGGGACGAGTGGGACATTCTCAGATCCTGCAATTTGCCCAATTCCAAGAGTGCATCTTCCATTTTTGGAAAAGATTCCAGTATTGAATCAGATTTTTAATAATTGGACAATTACAGAATGGTTTGTCATTGTATTAATCATTATAATCACTTTTTTGTTTTATAAGACACGATGGGGATTACGACTGAGAGCAGTTGGACAGTTCCCGATGGCAGCGCAGACTGCAGGAATTAATGTAAGTGCCATGAAATATCAGGCAATTTTAATATCAGGTCTGATTGGAGGTTTGGCAGGGGCGCATTTATCTCTTGGATATAGCCAGATGTTCACAGAAAATATGACGAGTAACAGAGGATTTATGGGAGTTGCGGCAATGTACTTTGGAGGGGCACATCCAGTATTAACGGCAATAGGATGTCTTGTATTTGGATTTGCAGATTCAATCGGAGCAAGATTGCAGGCATATGGTGTTCCGTCTCAGTTTGTGTTACTGATGCCATATGTAGTAACAGTTGTTGTTTTGTCTGTTTCTATGATTTCAAAGCAGATATCGGAGAAAAAGAAGAAAAGCTCTTTAGCATATGTAAAAAGTCTGTAAGGAGGTATATATGGAACGGCGAAAAATTATTTTAGACTGCGATCCGGGACATGATGATGCAATTGCTATTTTGCTGGCAGGAAAAAGCAAATATATAGAATTGTTAGGAATCACAGTTGTAGCAGGAAATCAGACATTAGAAAAGACAACAAAAAATGCATTAAATGTCTGCCAGTATTTAGGATTAGATGTACCAGTCTATGCTGGATGTGGACAGCCGATGATCCGTGATAAGCAGGTGATATCAGAAGAAATTCATGGAGAATCGGGGTTGGATGGGCCTGCTTTTGAAATATTAGAAAGAAAAGCAGAGGAAAAACATGCGGTCTTGTATTTGATAGAGACATTAATGAATTCTGACGGGGATATTACATTAGTTCCAACAGGACCACTTACCAATATTGCAATGGCTATGAGACTGGAGCCAAAAATAGTTTCTAAAATCAAAGAGATTGTCTTGATGGGTGGAACTTATCAGCTTGGGAATGTAACACCGGCGGCCGAATTTAATATTCTTGCAGATGGAGATGCTGCACATGTCGTATTTACAAGTGGCTGTCCGATTGTTATGGTTGGGCTGGATGTGACAAGAAAGGTACTTTGTTACCCAAGCATCATAGAACGCATGGAAAAAAGTAACTCCAAGGCATCTCAATTATTTGGGGAACTTATGAGATTTTTCAACAAAAGTCAAAAAGAAGTCTTTGGATGGGAAGGGGGACCTCTTCATGATCCGGTAACAGTGGCATACCTAATTGACTCTTCAGTGTTAAAAACAAAAGAAATGTATACAGAAATTGATATTCGTGGAACACAGAGCTATGGAAGGACTAATTGTGACTTTTTTGGAAATTCTGGAAAAAAGCCAAATAGCAAGGTGGCTGTTGATATTGATACAGAGAAATTCTGGGATATTATTGAAGAGGGCATTAAGGAATATTGTGCAGAGTAACAGCAGTGATTTAAAGAAGAAGGTGTGTACATGCGGGAACTGAGAACGGTATTAAACGAACGGAAAGAAGAGTATCTTACCTATTTGAAAGAACTGATTGAAATCGATACACATGATATTGGGCATGGAATAGAGGGAGGCTTGGAAAAAGAAGGACAAGAATACATAATCAGATTATTCGAGAAGATGAACGCAGATTCCATTGAAAAAGATTACCTGACAGAACAAAAGGTACAGGAGTGTATGAAAATCCACCATGAAGGAAATCCAGGGCATAATTATGAAGAAAGATATAATGTTTATGCAACTTTTCATGGGGAAGGAGGAAAGAGTATTCTGTTTAATGGACATATGGACACGATGCCTCCGGGAGACCTCGGCCAGTGGAACAGGCCACCCCATCAAGCTGTCCTAGAAGAAGGGAAATTGTATGGGCTTGGAAGTGCAGATATGAAAGCGGGGTTGATGGCGGCAATTCTTTCAGTGAAATTATTGCAGGATGCAGGGTATAAACTTCCAGGAGATGTTATGATTACGTCCGTATGTGATGAAGAGGGAGGCGGAAACGGCTCAATTGTCGCCGCAATGAATAAGAAGACTGCAGATGGAGTTGTCGTCTGCGAAGGGACGAGTGATGAAGTGATCCTTGCACATATGGGATTCGTATTTTTTAAGGTGCAGATTAAGGGAAAGGCAAATCATTCGGGTGCTAAGTGGCTTGGTGTCAGTGCAATTGAAAAGGCGATGAAGATAATCAGAGAATTAGAAGAAGTAGAGCATAGCTGGTTATTAAAATATAAGCATCCACTTCTTCCGGCACCGAATCTGAATGTAGGTGTCATACAAGGTGGAACAGCAGGATCTACAGTGGCAGGAGAATGCACATTTGAAACATGCGTGCATTATCTTCCGCAGGTAATGAGCTATGAACAAGTAGTCATGGAATTTACAGAAGCGGTAGAAAGAGCAGCTGAAGGTGACTTGTGGTTGAGAGAGCACAGACCGGTCATTGATGTTTATCAGGCAGGAGGTGCATTTGAAATGGAGCAGGAGTCATCGTTTGTGAAGGTGTTTGGGACTGCATATCAGGCAGTAGAAAAAAGAAAAATGAAAGTGGCAGGTTCTCCAGCTGGATGTGATTCAAGAATATGGAAAAATATAGCAGGATGTCCAACGATACAGTTTGGACCAGGGAATTTGGAACAATGTCATTCTCCGAATGAATATGTGGAGATGGAGGCATTTTGGAGTGCGGTTCTAATTTATGCAGAACTGATTCTTACATGGGGAAATCAAGAATAGGAGGCAGAAAACAATGAGTAAAAAAGTATTATTAGCAGGTGAATCGTGGATGAGTTATACAACTCATGTCAAAGGTTTTGACAGTTTTTATACATCCACTTATGAAACTGGTGAAAAATGGCTGAAAAAAGCGTTGGAAAAAAATGGGTATGAAGTAACATTTCTTCCGAATCATATTGCGGCGGAGGAGTTTCCATATACTGCGGAAGAGCTAAAGGGATATGATTGTGTCATTTTATCTGATATCGGAGCCAATACCTTATTACTCCCGGCAGAAACATTTACAAAGAGTATAAAGAAGCCGGACCGTACCAAAGTGATCCGGGATTATGTTATGGAAGGTGGATCTTTGTTGATGATTGGTGGCTATCTTACTTTTTCTGGTGTTGATGCGAAGGGAAAATGGCATGATACGGCGGTTCAGGATGTACTTCCTGTAGAGGTGCTTACGGTAGATGATAGAATGGAACATTGTGATGGAGTGCGCCCGGTGACAGTCAAGGAGCATGAGGCATTAAAAGAGATTCAGGGAGAATGGCCGGAAGTGCTTGGATATAACCGGACAGTGGCAAAAGAAGAGGCGGATGTAGTTGCTTTGGTCGATGGAGATCCATTTATTGCATTCGGAACTTATGGGAAAGGAAAGAGCGCTGTTTTCACAACAGACTGTGCGCCACACTGGGCACCGCCGGAATTTTGCGAATGGAGTGAATACGATAAAATCTGGAAAGGAATCGTAGATTGGCTTGTAAAAAAATAGTGGAAAACGTATCGTTCGTATGCCAATGAGATCAAGATGCTGTCGAAGCCGGAAAAGCTGGCCCGGCAGCAATTTTTAGAAAAGGAAGATAGGGGAGGTATCTGAAAATGATAAGAGATAGCCTGGGAGAAGAAAAAAGCAACATGTATATAGAAAGAGGCAAGAAAAGTATCGCACTGCTAAAAGAGATTCTCGCAATTCCGAGTGTGAATGGAGCGGACAATGAGGGGGCTGTTGCAGAATTTATTGCAAATTATCTGAAGGAGAAACATATAGATGCTTTCGTGCAGCAAATAGATGAGACACATGCCAATATTATCGCAAAACTAGAGGGGAAGTCTTCAGAAACTGTTGTATGGAATGGACACATTGATACAGTTCCATATGGAAACACAGAAGAGTGGAATACAGATCCTTCTATTCCAGTGGAGAAGAATGGAAGAATTTATGCACGAGGAGCCAGTGATATGAAGAGTGGACTGGCGGCAATGGTGTACCTTCTTGGGGAAATTGGAGAATCTGGAGAGAAACCAGAGCAGACAATTTTGTTTTTGGGAACCTGCGATGAGGAAAAAAGTGGTCTTGGGGCGGAAAAAATATTAGAGGAAATAGATTTGTCGTCCGGATCTCTTTTGCTGATCGGGGAACCTACCGGATGCAAACTGGGAGTGGCGCAGAAAGGGTGCATATGGGCACAGCTGAATATAAGTGGGAAAACAAGTCATGGGGCTTATCCGGAGGAAGGATATAATGCGGTTGAGTATGGAATGAAAATCGTGTGCAGGATAAAAAAATGGGTGACAGAGTATGAACATCGGGTACTTGGTACAGCAACGGCGCAGGTAACAATGATACAAGGTGGTATTGCACCGAATATGACGCCAGATTTTGCTGAAATCTTGCTGGACATTCGGACGGTACCGGGAATTTCTGCTGAAGATGTAGAAAAGAAAATTAAAAAAATATGCCGGGAAGAAGTAGAAGAGACGAATGGGGAAGTAAAATTTGAAGTACGAATCAAAAATGCACGCAGGGCGATTGAAATAGCAGAGGAAGAAAGATGGCTCAAAGAATTCAAAGCATATCTTAAACAGAATGGTGCGGAGACAGAAGAAATAGGTATTAATTATTTTACAGATGCTTCGATTTTGACAAAAAAGAAAGTGAAATCCCAGTGCTGCTTTTTGGACCAGGGGAGCCTAGGTTAGCACATAAGCCAAACGAGTTGTAGAGCTTGAAAAGTATGAGAAATATATTGAAATACTAGGTGAAATATTTTCCATAAACTACCAAAAGTAAAAAAAATCATGTATAATAGGAAGAAATACAGAGGTTCCAGAATGCATAGAGAATAGACAGCAAAAGTGTGGTGCAAGCATGCTTGTGGAGAAATAAAGGATAATGGAGAAGAAGTATAGTGAGAACTACAATTAAAGATATTGCAAATTATACAGGGTTTTCCGTGACAACGATTTCACTGGTCTTAAACGGAAAAGCAGATAAGATCTCAAAACAGACAAAGGATACAGTTCTGGAAGCAGTAGAAAAATTGAATTATAGACCGAATCAGCTTGCTGTCGGACTGGTAAAGAAAAGGACAAAGACGATAGGGCTAGTGATTTCCGATGTCAGTAACGTGTTTTTTTCTAATCTTGCCAAAGGTGTGGAAGATGAGTGCCGCAGAAATGGTTGGAATCTGATTTTATGCAATACAAACGATATGCACAAGCGGGATCTGGAGTATATTCAAGTGTTGGCAGATAAAGGAGTAGATGGGATTTTATTTTGCATGTCGCTGGATAGCGATAAGAAAAAAGCACTGGAAAGTGTGCGATTGATGGAAAAACTGAAAGTGCCATTTGTTATGATTGATCGCTTCTTAGAGGAGGCAGATTGTTGCTCTGTAATTGTCAATCACAGGAGTGGAGGATATGCGGCGACGAAGCATCTGTTGGAACTGGGGCATAGAAAGATTGGATGTGTGGCAGGTCCTCTTGAGTTGGAGGATTCCAGATATCGTCTGCGAGGATATAAAGAAGCATTGGAAGAATACGGTGTGGAGTTTGATCCTGAGTTGATTTACGAAGGAAATTATGACAGAAAAAGTGGAATGGAAGCCATGGAATATTTTTTGTCTATCCCTAAAAAAGTGACTGCAGTATTCGCGTTTAATGATATGTCTGCATATGGGGTATATAATTGTCTGAAAAAGCATAAAATAGCTGTGCCGGAAGAAATTTCGCTAGTTGGTTATGATGATATTTTCTTTTCAGAGATTTTGGATGTCCCGCTGACAACAGTCAGTCAGCCGGTCTATGACATGGGAGTGGAGGCAGTACAGCAGCTGATCAGTGAGATAGGCAGTGGAGTGAATTCTCAGAAGTGTATTACATTTCAGCCAAGACTTGTCGTACGAGAGAGTACAGTAGAGCACTCAGAATAAAATATCCTTGACATTTGTGTTATATATAGAATATAATAATGACACGAATCGTTTGCAGTCATACCAGACAGAGAAGTCATGATTAGGGCTTGTACTGGTTTCGACGGGGGTTCTGAAGTTGAGGAAGCCATTCGCGGGGCGGGACCGCGTATCAATCCGTATTTAAATATAAACGCAGACGAAAATTTAGCGTACGCTGCCTAGTTGCAGCAGTCGGCCTTAAGTCACTCACTGCTTAAGTCACCGGCTTCAAAGAGGTGAGGCACTTCGTTTCCAAAGCTTTGAGGGAATGGAAGAATTTATGAAGCTACTAAAGTGAAGAGCCTGTCATTAGGCGATTCATGGAGGGAATGTTAAAATAATGACTGTAATGGGAGATGCCGCAATGGACGGGCTTTCGGACAGGGGTTCAACTCCCCTCAGGTCCATGTAAAACCTCAGTGTACACTGGGGTTTTTATTTTTATATAGCATTTTGTGTTGCAAAAGGTTTGAAGCTTGTTGGGATGAATAATAAGGAAGATAAAAATAATGATTTATTTAAAAATAATCTTTTTGACCTTGGTGTATGTTGGGCAGAGATATCCATGTACGACAGCAGGGTTACTGGTATGGTGCATAGGCTGTATCGGGATTGCTGTCTCAAGATCTTTCCATTTGGGGATGAGTCTTATTGTCGGAGTAATCGGGATGATAGTATTTTTCAGATGGATGTTTGCAGCATTGGCTGATTTTGGTAGTGAAAGGAAAAAGATTCAGAGAAAGTTAAAAAAGAGAGAAGTGTTTGAGCGATATCTGAAGTATTTAGAGGAAAGCCTCAGGTAGCATTCGGGAGGAAGTGGAAAAAATATGAAGATTATTGTATGTGTGGGGGGATAACAATGCCATGTTGTTCCATAATCGTCGTATCAGCAGAGACAGAGCTGTAATAGAGGACATTCTTCGGATGGTGTCCAAAGAAGTAAAGAAAGATGGACGAACAAGAATTTGGATGAACGAATATTCCTCCGAATTGTTTCGAACGTATTCAGGGGATATTTCTGTGTCAGAAAGATTTTTGGAAGAAGCTGGCGAAGAGGAGTATTGTTTTGTGGAAAATGTGCCGATCCAGGAATATAAAGATGAAATACAAACTGTGGTGTTATATCGATGGAATCGGAAATATCCGGCAGACATAAGATTTGCTATGGACCTTTCTAGGTGGAAGATGGTGGAATGCGTGGAATTTTCGGGGCATTCTCATGAGAAAATTACGAAGGAAGTTTATGTCAGATAAGGAAAAGCATAATAGGAGGAATCAGGATGAAGCAATGGAAGAAAAATGGGAAATATCGGCTTCTCGGTGTAGTGACTGCATGTGTGATGGTTTTTATGTCAGCATGTGCAGGCAAGGCAGAACAGGAGAAAACTTCAGCAAATGCGCAGCAGGAGACGGTTCCGGTGTCTGGGACACAGCAGTCAGATATTTCTATGGAGACCATTCCAGAATATGATGGGGAACCGTATGTGGTGATTGATGACAATGAGCCAAATTTTACGGAAGAAGAATTGCAGCCAGAAGCATATGAGACATATGGAACATTGGATGCACTTGGGCGTTGCAGTACTGCAGAGGCAAGTATCGGGGAGGGACTAATGCCGACGGAGAAGCGTGGAGCGATCGGGCAGGTGAAACCGACTGGATGGCATACTGTAAAGTATGATATGGTGGAGGGAAAATATCTGTATAACCGTTGTCATTTAATCGGTTATCAGCTGACTGCCGAAAATGCCAATGAGAAAAATTTGATCACAGGAACGAGATATATGAACACGGAAGGGATGCTTCCATTTGAAAATATGGTTGCAGACTACATCAAAGAAACTGGCAATCATGTGATGTACCGTGTCACACCCGTGTTTGAAGGGGAAAATCTTGTGGCATCGGGAGTGCAGATGGAAGCAGAATCGGTGGAAGATCAGGGAGCAGATCTTTCCTTTAATGTATATGTGTATAATGTACAGCCGGGAGTGGAGATTGATTATGAAACCGGAGAAAGCCGGGAGCAAACGAACTTCTGCCAGCTTCCAAAAACTCTGACAAAGCAGGAAACGCTGCTTCAGGAACTGCTTCTGACAAAGACAGTTCAGATCCGGTGAGTGAGCAGACTTATATATTAAATACGAGCAGTAAGAAGTTTCACAAAGAATCCTGCTCCGGTGTCAAGTCGATGAAAGAGAAGAATAAAAAGGTTTATACCGGAAAGCGGGAGGAAGTGATCGAGCAGGGATATGCTCCATGTGGCAACTGCCATCCGTAATCGGAAGCTAATATCGAAAAACTTTAGAAAAATTTCATAATATACTTGCGTTCTCATTAAAAAAGTAATAAAATCAAACTACTTGGAGTGATTAATAATGAGAATGAACTATTTAGTATCTGTCTTTTATTTTTATAGATAAGTATCTTTCAACCCTGAACATTCGAGTTGTTTCTTTTGGGTGCATGAAGAACTTATTTTATAAGAATAGGCAGATACTTTTTTACTTTAAACAGAGAAAGTGGGAGGAGTGGACAGATGGAATTATCCGTTAATCTGACAGAACAGAAAAGTCGTATTATTATAGAAAGAGATGCCATGCTTCATCTGGCAGATATATAGATGTAAACTGTAAGGTGATGATCATTACCGATGATGGAGTGCCGGAACGATATCAGAAGCAAGTGCTTGCACAGTGTCCGCAGGGGTATCTACATGTATGCAGACACGGTGAGGGGGCAAAAAGCTTTCCGGTCTATCAGCAGATCTGCGAAAAACTGTTGCAGCTGAATTTTTCCAGAAAGGATCGGATCCTTGCGCTGGGAGGCGGAGTGATTGGAGATCTCAGTGGATTTGTGGCAGCGACCTTTAAGCGTGGGATGAAGTTTGCATCCATTCCGACAACGACTTTGTCGCAGATTGATTCCAGTATCGGAGGGAAGGTTGCAGTCAATCTCGGGGAAGTGAAAAATGTGATCGGGACCTTTTATCATCCGGAGGTAGTGTTGATTGACTTGAATACACTTCGGACATTGCCGAAACGTCATTATTACAATGGACTTGTGGAGGCGATTAAGGCAGGAATGATTGCAGATCCGGAAATTTTCCGACTGTTTGAGGAGGAAGAGATCGATCAGGCTCTTGAAGAGATCATCACCCGCTCGCTGATCGTGAAGAAGCATGTGGTAGAAGAGGATGAGAAGGAGCAGAATCTCCGAAAGATATTGAATTTCGGGCATACGATCGGGCATGCGATCGAGAGTATTTACCATCTGCATGATTATTATCATGGGGAATGTGTAGCAATGGGGATGATGAAGATTCTCGAGGATGAGCAGTTGAAAGAGCGTTTGAAAAGCATTTTAAAGAAGATGGAGATTCCGCTGGATGTTCCGTATGAAATCCAGGAGGTCATTGATTTTATTAAGAAAGATAAAAAGGCAAGCGGAGACCAGATTACAATCGTTCAGGTCCGTGAAATTGGAAAGGCGGAGCTGATCGATATGAAGATCGAGGATATGAGAAAATTTTGCTGATAAAAATATACAGGAGGTGACCAGATGAGAGTAGGGCTTGTCGGGGGAAAACTTGGACATAGTTTTTCGAAACCAATCCACGAGAAACTTGCAGATTATACATACGATCTGATTCCATTAACCGAGGAAGAATTTCATGAATTTTTTAAAAAGAAAGAGTTTGATGCGGTCAATGTGACAATTCCTTATAAGGAAACAGTGATGCAGTATTGTGATGTGATCGATGAGAAAGCAAGTGCGATCCATGCGGTCAATACGATTGTCAATCGGGATGGAAAATTATATGCAACGAACACTGATTTTGCGGGATTAAAGCAGATGATTCAACATAATGGCGTAGAGATTTGTGGAAAAGTTTGTTGTATTCTTGGCACCGGGGGGACAAGTAAGACCGCGGAGGCAGTCCTTCATGATATGGGGGCAGAGAAGGTTTATATTGTAGGGAGAAATCAGACGGATCCGATAATCTCTTATGAGGATTTGGAGAAGTATCAGGAAATACAGGTGTTTATCAATGCGACCAGCGTTGGGATGTATCCGAAAAATGACGAATGCCTGATCAATCTGAAGAAATTTCCGAATGCAGAGGCGGTAGTTGATGTCATTTACAATCCGATGAAGACAAAGCTCTGTCAGCAGGCAGAGGAGCAGGGGCTGCGGGCAGTCAATGGACTGGAAATGCTTGTGGCGCAGGCAAAATACGCAGTGGAGTTTTTTCTGGATACAAAGATTGAAGATAGGGAGATAGACCGCATAGTTGCTGAGATGAAGAAGGATATGATGAATCTTGTGTTGATCGGGATGCCGGGATGCGGAAAGTCTACGATTGGCAAGAAGACTGCAAAAGAAATTGGGAAGACATTTGTAGATTTAGATAAGGAAATTGAAAAGGAAGCGAAGATGACGATTCCTGAGATTTTTGAGAGATATGGTGAGAGTCGGTTTCGGAAAATTGAACAGGAAGTCTGTGCCAGAATTGCAAAAGAGCATGGACAAGTGATCTCCTGCGGAGGAGGAATTATCAAAAACGCTGAAAAATATGGAAAAACTCCGGCAAAATGGGATTGTATTCCATATCCGACGGAATGTGAATGCGCTGGCAGTCGGCGGAAACAGACCGCTTAGCACAAGCAGAGAAAAATTAAGACAGATGGAGCAGGAGCGGATGCCGCTTTATCAGAAATATAGTGATATTGAAATTAATAATGATACAGTATTTAAGCTGGCTGTACAGAAAGTGAAGGAGGGATTTGATGAAGTTTTTGATCATTAACGGACCGAACATCAATATGCTCGGGATTCGAGAGCCGGGGATTTATGGAAAAGAGAATTATGAAGCGCTTTTGGAACTGTGTAGGAAAACCGGAGAAGATTATGGGATAGAGATTGAGTGTTTTCAGAGCAATCATGAAGGAGCGATTGTTGACAAAATCCAGCAGGCGTATGGAGTGATGGACGGAATCGTCATCAATCCGGCAGCATACACACATACGAGTATTGCTATTTTGGATGCTCTCAAAGCGGTACAAATTCCATGTGTGGAAGTACACATTTCCAAAGTGGAAGAAAGAGAAGCGTTCCGGCAGATTTCTTATGCGGGGCAGGCGTGTTTCCATACGATTACCGGACAGGGAATCGCAGGTTACCGGATGGCGATTGAGGTATTGAAAGAAAAACTGGGGCATTGATCTGCAGGTGACAGATGCCATACACATAGAGAGAAAGAAAATAGGTTAGAGGACGAGGAAAGAAGAAAATGATTATTACATGTAAAAAAGGAGCTCCTCAGAATGAGGTAGAGAAGATTGTAAAAGGATTTGAAGAGAAAGGACTGGAAGTCAACACGATTCTTGGAACGAATTACAACGTGTTTGGAATCGTTGGAGATACGACAGTTGTAGATGAGAAGATGGTGCGTGCCAATCCGTGGATCGAGGATGTGACAAGGATTGCAGCGCCATATAAGAAGGTTAACAGGTTATTTCACCCGGAGGACAGCATCATCGATGTGGCGGGAATTAAAGTTGGAGGCAAGGAAAAAGTTGTTGTCATTGGCGGACCTTGCTCCGTGGAAGGAAAGGAACAGATCTGTGAGATTGCCGAAGAGGTAAAGCAAGCCGGAGGATGCATGTTAAGAGGTGGTGCATATAAGCCGAGAACGTCACCATATGCATTTCAGGGACTTGGAACTGAGGGTATTTTAGATATGGTAGAGGCAAGAAAACGAACAGGATTACCGATCGTGTCTGAAATCATGAGCGCAGATAAAATTGATGAATTTGTAGAGTATGTAGATCTGATCCAGGTAGGAGCTAGAAATATGCAAAATTTTGATTTGCTCAAAGCACTTGGGAAGATCAACAAACCGATCTTATTAAAGAGAGGACTTTCCAATACGATTGAGGAATGGCTGATGTCTGCAGAATATATTATGTCCGGCGGAAATGAGAATGTCATTCTTTGTGAGCGGGGGATCCGTACCTTTGAGCGTTATACGAGAAACACGCTGGATCTCAGTGTTGTTCCGATCATAAAGAAGAAGAGCCACCTGCCGATCATTATTGATCCTTCTCATGCAACAGGTGATTGGGATCTTGTAGAATCTATGAGCCTTGCGGCGATTGCAGCAGGCGCAGATGGTCTGATCGTGGAGGTACACAACAATCCGGAGAAGGCATGGAGTGACGGAGCACAATCGCTGAAGCCAGAAAAATTCAAGACGATGATTGAGAAAGGAAGAGTCATCGCACAGGTGATCGGAAGAGATATTTAATATTAGGAAAATGCAAAAAGAAGCAGACATCTGAAAAGCTGTGCAGAAAATAGGAACAAGTCAGAGTGACAAAGGGTAGAGAGAAGGAGAAAAGATTATGATCATTACAGTGAAAAAAGGGATTCCCGAGGAAGAAGTGAAAAAACTGGTCCACACATTTGAGGAGAGAGGATTTCAGGTAAATGATTCTCAGGGAACAGATTATCATATTTTAGGGCTGATCGGAGATACCACGAGTCTGGATGAAAAAATTATTCAGGCCAATCCACTTGTCTCTGAGGTGACAAGAATTGCAGCGCCGTATAAGAAAGCAAATCGGATGTTTCATCCGGAAGACACAGTTGTAGATGTGGCAGGAGTGAAGATCGGCGGTCAGGAGAAGATTGTTGTCATCGGAGGGCCATGTTCCGTGGAGAGCAGGGAACAGATCTGTGAGATTGCAAAAGAAGTGAAGGCGGCAGGAGCAGATATGTTAAGAGGCGGAGCGTACAAACCGCGTACTTCCCCATATGCATTCCAGGGACTGGAGACCGAAGGAATTAAGGATATGGTGGAAGCAAGAAGACAGACAGGACTTCCGATCGTCAGTGAACTGATGGATGCAGAGCATATTGAAGAGTTTGTGGAGCATGTGGATCTGATCCAGATAGGGGCAAGAAATATGCAGAACTTTTCTCTTCTGAAAGCAGTCGGAAAGATTCAGAAGCCAATCTTATTAAAGAGAGGACTTTCCAATACAATCGAAGAGTGGATCATGTCAGCAGAATATATTATGGCAGGCGGAAATGAAAACGTCATTCTCTGTGAGCGAGGAATCCGTACATTTGAAAAATATACGAGAAATACATTAGATCTTAGTGTAGTTCCGATCATCAAGGAGAAGACACATCTGCCGATCATCATCGACCCTTCTCATGCAACTGGAAACTGGAAATGGATTGAGTCTATGAGTCTTGCGGCGATTGCAGCAGGAGCAGATGGACTGATCGTAGAAGTGCATAATAACCCGGAAGCGGCATGGAGTGATGGGGCACAGTCATTAAAACCAGAGAAATTTAAACAGGTCATCGAAAAAGGAAGGATGATCGCGCAGGTAGTAGGAAGAGAGATGTAAACATGCAGGTACAAAAGCCGGATTATCAAAATAGTATTTTGAATTTAGTCAATTCGATTTTGCACAATTATGGCGCACCGCATCGATATACTACCCTTCCGGAGGCAGATGAAATTTTGAAAAAGGATTACAGACATGTGGTGCTTCTTGTGCTGGATGGAATGGGTGTCAGTGTCCTTGAGAGGTTTTTGCCGGAGGAAAGTTTCCTTCGCAGTCATTTTCAAAAAGAAATCTCCAGTGTATTTCCGCCTACGACGGTTGCCGCCACAACAACACTGGAGAGTGGACTTGCACCGGCAGAACACGGATGGCTTGGGTGGAGCATGTATTTTCCGGAAATCCAGGACAAGGTCAATGTATTTCTCAATACGACCGGAAGTGGCGGAGTGATCGAAGGAGAATTGCTGGCTGATAGGATGATGCCGTATGAAAAGCTGGGAAGCCAGATTATGCATGCCTGTGAGGCAAAGGCATATGAAGTATCTCCGTTTGGAGATTACCATATAGATACCTTTGAGGAATTACTCAGCGGTGTGAAGACGTTATGCAGAAGAGATGAGAAAAATTATCTGTATGTATACTGGCCGGAGCCGGATCATGTAATGCATGAAGGTGGCTGTACTTGCAGAGAGGCGGGAGAATGGCTGAAAAAGATTGACCGTGAATTGGAAAATTAAGTGAAGAGC
>ENA-OPYY01000300-OPYY01000300.1-human-gut-metagenome-genome-assembly--contig:-NODE-300-length-18629-cov-0.921468_pt1 | contig 18629 bp, 17 predicted proteins | sample MGYA00242472_ERZ504481 | MGnify/ENA primary metagenome ERZ504481 (study PRJEB26092, sample SAMD00036265) | human gut metagenome | host: Homo sapiens | study: EMG produced TPA metagenomics assembly of...
AGAAGAGGCAGGAAAATTGTAAAGAAAAGGAAATGAAAATGGAACTGAATCGCGATACCATCAATAAAATAAGGGGCTTGATTCTCTTTACCGTGATTACGGTCATTGTAGGCATCAATTATATAAAGGTGCTGGGACTGCTGGCGGCAGCTGTTAATATGGCTGCCCCATTTATCCTGGGAGCAGCCATCGCTTTTGTACTAAATGTACCTATGCGCAGGATCGAGAGCAGCTTAAGCCACGTGCTGAAAAAGGGCAGCCGTCTGCTGCGCCCTGTGAGTATGGCACTGTCCATCCTCCTGGTGGCAGGTGTGCTGTTTCTTGTTATGTTTGTAGTGGCTCCCCAGCTGGTGCGCACACTATTAGGCCTTCAAAGCAGTATCCCCGTATTTTTCGGAGAAGTCCGTCAGTGGCTTGAGCAGCTGTTTGCAGAAAATCCCCAGATTCTTATCAATATGGAACAGATCCAGATTGACTGGCAGCAGCTTTTCAATGACTCTTTGAAATTTTTGAAAAATGGAGCTGGCTCCATGCTGGATACGACCTTCTCTGCGGCTATATCCATTGTGAATGGAATGTCTACTTTCCTGATCGGCTTTATTTTTTCAATTTATATTCTTCTTCAGAAAGAAAATCTTATCAGGCAGATAAAAAAGCTTCTGGCGGCTTTTCTTCCGGAGAGAACCGTTGAAGGGATTGTGAGGATCGCAGCGCTTACTTCAAGGACATTTTCTAATTTCTTTACCGGCCAGTGTATGGAAGCTGTAATCCTGGGCTCTATGTTTTTTATTGTGCTTGTGGTGCTGCGTCTGCCCTATGCGCTGCTCATCGGTGTTCTGATCGCATTTACAGCGCTGATTCCCGTATTTGGGGCCTTTATCGGCTGGGCGGTAGGAGCTTTTCTCATGCTGATCATTTCCCCCATGGATGCGCTGCTGTTCAGTGTGGTATTTTTCACTCTCCAGCAGATTGAGGGGAATATGATCTATCCCATGTGGTAGGCAATTCTGTGGGCCCTGCCGTCTATCTGGGTTTTGGTCGCTGTAACTCTGGGCGGCAGTATGATGGGCGTGGTAGGAATGCTGATTTTTATTCCGTTGTGCTCCGTGCTGTATACACTTTTGCGGGATACGGTGAATGAACGGTTAAAAAGGAGAAAGTTGAGCGTAAAGCCAGATGATTTAAAAAGAGACAGTGCTGAAAATTAAAAAGTATTGCAAAAAGACATTCTGCTACAGCATAAACACTGATACAGAATGTCTTTTTTTGTAAATATAGTGCATTATAATTAAAAAAGTGAATATTTATATTGGAATAAGCCATCAAAATATATAGTTTTAAATGGTAAAATCAGAATAACAAGTTAAAAGTAACAAAGGAGGTTATTATGAGAAGGAGAAGATGGGTGAGTCTGATGTTGGCAGGGACAATGGCAGCATCATTAGCAGGATGTTCAGGCAGCAGTGATGCTGCCAAGGATCAGGAGCCGGCAAAGACAGAAAAGAGTGCAGAGGCTGGGTCCGAAAAAAAGGAGGAGGCAGCAGACTCCGGAGAAAAGACAGTTGTCACAGTATGGACACAGGATCGACATGATTCTGAGTATGTGGAGTCAAAAATCGAGGAATTTAATAATACGAATGATAAGGGAATCGAAATTGCATTAAATGTAATTACAGATGATTATGCAAATATGATGTCATTAGCGTATTCCTCAGGGACCGCGCCGGATATTGCAGGTGTGGGAGCAGCAACCAGTGGATTTGATCTGAAGACATTTGCTGAAGCTGGTATACTGGAACCCTTAAATGAGTACATAAAGGATGCTGAATATGAAAAGGTTACAGAAGCCAGCAAGCTGCAGTTTGAGGGAATAAATGTAATTGATGGTAATGTATACTGGATTCCGACAGGAATGAGAAGCGGTACTAGAATCGAATATAATAAAGAACTGGTGGAAAAAGCAGGATATACGGAATTTCCTGACACACTGGAAGGTGTAGTGGAACTGGCTGACAAGATCACACAGCAGGGAGAAGGAACCACTTATGGCGTAGGTTTTACCCAGTCTGTACCGTTTGAACGATGGCTGGAAGGAGTCGCTGAGACAAGCGGTATTTACCGTTATGACTTTAAAGAAGGAAAGTTTAATTTTGACGGATATAAACCTTTGATTGAAACAGCATCCAAATTCTTTACAAATAACAGTGTATTCCCGGGATCCATGTCTCAGGGAGTAGATGCGATGAGAGCACAGTTTGTAGAGGGCACGTTTGGTATCTGGGGAAATGCTTCTCAGGAGGCGGGAGTATTTACTTCTCAGTTCCCCATTGATAAGTTTGAGTGGGGCGTTGCAGAGGTACCGTCTTTAGACGGAACCAGAAAGGGAGCCCAGGCAATTAAACCTCAGAAGGGATATATGATGTTTTCCTCCTGTCCTCATAAGGATAAAGCTTGGGAAGTAATCAAATTTTTCAGCAGTGAAGAATTCTTAAAGGGTTATCTGGAGGCTGGATTATATCTTCCGATTTCCGATTATATGGATGGCATTATAGATAAATCTAAGACAGGACGTCTTGCAGATTTCGCGCTGACTGATTATGAAAGCGTATATCCGACAGTTCCTTCTGTAACGCTGGAAGGAGATCCTTATGGAACTGTAATCTGGAGAGCAATTATGGGTGATATCAGTGCAGATGAAGCCATTGCGGATTTGAATAAGCGCTACAATGAGGCTTTGGAAAATGATATCAAGATAGAAAAAACAAAACGTATTGTCATCAAAGATTTTGATCCCCTGCATCCGGGTGAGGGAACGGTAGAATATACAGAATAGGTGCTGGGTGTAACGATCGGATATGGTTAATGCAGGAGGTGCTGTAAGGTGACTGTCACAGGTCTTGCAGCACCTTCTTACTGTTTTATAACACTTTAATAAAAGAAAAAGGAGGCTGGCTATGAAAAGCAGTAATAAATTATCGTTTCGGGATCGAATTGCTAGGGCTAACTCCAGGGGAGATTTTGCAGCTGTATTCATGATGCTTCCGGCTGTAATCCTGTTAGTGGTAATGTCGATTTATCCGTTCTTCTGGCTGTTTCGATATATTTGTTATGACTATAATGGATTTAATGCTTATTTTACAGGGGCAAGAAATTTCATGCGTATGCTGGAGGATGAAACCTTCTGGCGGAGTGTACTCCATACCTTTGAGTATGCAGGACTGAAGCTTTTATTTGTAATTCCGCTATCCCTTCTTCTGGCAGTGCTTTTAAACCAGAAGCTGACAGGATCCTCGATATACAGGGGAATTTATTTTATGCCTACTGTTATCAGCTCTGCAATCTACAGTTTGATTTTTGGATTTATTTTTGCGGTGTATAATGGTGTTTTAAATGCATCCCTGCAGAAAATGGGGCTCATCCAGGCTCCTATTGACTGGTTGGGGGATCCTTCTATTGTTATGCTTTCGATTGTGATTGTAGCAGTATGGGGTGGTTTCGGCAATTACATGATTTATTTTATATCTGGTATGAGCAGTATTCCGGAGGAAATTTATGAGAGCAGCCGAATTGACGGAGCCAACGGAGTACAGACCTTTTTCCATATTACACTGCCTATGCTGAGCCCGGTTCTGAAGGTTATTTTAATGCTGGCGATCACCACTGCATTTAAGGACTATCAGTCAATTCTGGTACTTACAGACGGAGGTCCAAACAATCGTTCTCATGTTATGTTTTCTTATATTTATAAGCTTATATTCAGTTCCAGTACAACGCCTCAAATTGGATACGCTACAATGTTAAGTGTTGTTGCTGCCCTTATTATAGGTATTGTCACTGCGATTTATATGTTTGTGGCAAGAAAACTGGATGATGTAGTTTAGGAAAGGAGAGGAACATGGAAAAGAATCATAGTGTGTACTCTACAAAAACAAAATGTATCCGTCTGATTTTGACGATATTTCTCATTATTGTAGCAGGATTTACGCTGTATCCATTGATCTATATTGTCTTTGGTTCCTTTAAAGAAAACGCAGAGCTTCTTCGGGGAGGAACAAAGCTTCTTCCTGAAAAATTTGTCCTGGATAATTATAAGGAAGCCTGGGAAAAGGCAAATTTTGCACGCTATACATTAAACAGTGTAATTATAAGTTTGGGCGTCATGCTGGTAACCCTGTTTGCAACCAGTATGTCCGGTTATGTATTTGCCAGGAAAAATTTCCGTGGAAAAGAACTTCTGTACAGTTTGTTTGTAGCATTTATGTTTGTAAATGTAGGAAGCGTTACACTGCGTCCACTGTTTGAATTGGCGGTAAAATTAAAGATGAATCAGTCACTTTTAAGTGTTATACTGATTGCGGCGGGAACTGCGCAGACAACCTATATTTTTCTGGTAAGAGGCTTTGTAAATACAATTCCAAAGGAATTAGATGAAGCGGCCATGATTGACGGATGTACATTTTTCCAGATCTACCATATGGTAATTCTGCCTCTGTTAAAACCTATTTTAGCTACCATAGCACTTTTGTCATTCAGAGGAGGCTGGAATGAATATATTATGCCGCTGGTATTTACGATGTCTAATGAAAAAATGCGTCCTCTGACAGTAGGCGTTACCATGCTCAAAAACAGCGGAGACGGAACGGCTGCCTGGAATCTGATGTTTGCAGGAGCTACTATTTCCATTGTGCCGATTGTGGTAATTTATATTTTTTCCAGTAAACATTTTATGAGCGGAATGACAGCGGGAGCTGTAAAAGGATAAGCAAAAGAGAGGAGAAAATCAGGATGGAAAACAGACTGAATGAGGAAGGTTTTATTATGCAGTATCTGATATCGGGACTGCGGGAAGAGCCGTTTATTGACCATACAGCAGATGAAAATCAACTTCGTTATGAAAAATACCTTCGATCGATTCTTACCAGACCTCAGACAAAGGAGCCGCAGGATCGGGTTAAACTGAATGAAACGGGAAGCCTGGGTCTTCCGTGGAGATATTACTATAACTATGGAAACTGGTTTGTAGACCTAAGCACATTTTATTCTGTACTTACCCGGGTGGAGATGGATGCCTGCACGCAGCTTGAAGCAGAGGAGGATATGCAGGTGAGAGCTGCGGTCTGGTCTTATGCATCTGTTGATCTTTGGTGCAATGGTGAGCATGTCTGCGCTATGGCTCCTCCGGTTTACAAACCCATTCAGAAGCAGAATGTTATGTTTAACCTGAAAAAGGGAATAAACAGATTGTATATTCGTTTGCAGACCCTGGGCGTCAGGGATACGCGTACACTTTTTGGAATTCAGGTTATTAATCATAAAGATGAAATTCGTGTGGTTTTACCGGACGAGGAGCATACAACTGCGTTTTAAACTGCGCTAAATGGCTGGATCAGCTGATCATACAGGACGGAAAACTTTTCTGCCACACCCCTGCTCCAAAGGGAACAACGTTGGGATATGATTCCATGAGTCCTGATTTTGCTAAGGCAGAGACAAAGGTAGAACGCCATGATATCGGTGGGGCAACAGAGGCGGTTCTTGAAGCTGGCAGACCGTATATTGTTGTAGAATGTACGGCAGAGGGCCAGAAGCTTGCAAGACGGATGGAAGATACGGCGATGATTGTGCCGTCATTCCTGAAAGTAATGGACTATGAGAAAAATAAAGAAGCGATATATCATAGGATTTCCGATGTAGAGTCCTTAAGCCGGGGAGGAAAATTCGGATTTTCCATTTCTAACATTCTGGCACGAAAGGCAACAGGAAGAATTACAGCAAAAGACAGAGAGCTGTTTTTGGAAACTCTTTCGCAGATTGAAAAACGGTTTGACTGTTCCGATTTTCTGGTCTGCGGTCTGGTAAGGTATCTTAAAAATTATGAGTTAGATGATGAATTAAAGAATAGGGTAAAGGAGGTACTACTTAATTACAGATATTGGATGGATCAGGAAGGATCAGATGCCATGTGTTTCTGGAGTGAAAATCACTCCCTGATGTTCTATGTATCTGCAATGAATGCAGGAGAATTTTATCCGGAAGAGTATTTTACCCGTGTGCACATGACAGGCCGTCAGCTGTGGGAAGCAGGAAAAAAGAGAGTAGAACAATGGCTGGATGATGTAGAGGAGAGAGGGTTTGAAGAATTCCTCAGCACAGTATATATGTGTGTGACATTTGCCGGGCGTCTTAAATAGTGATTGACTATACCCCGAACGGAAAGAATTTCAGACAGAGCATCAAAGTTACAGACCGTCTGCTTGAAATGCTGGCTCTTCATACCTATAAAGGTTCCGTGATTGCGCCTATGGGACGTGTGTATCGTCAGGTTATTTATCCGTTCCTTCAGGGAGCGCAGGCTCTGATGAATCTGATTGATCCGGATGTTCCATACTCTTATGGGGAAGGATGGCTGGCCTTTTACGCTACCAGCCGTTACGAAATTCCGGAAGGCCTCAAAAAACTTATGAGAGATCCTGTTCTGACAGAGTATAATACGGGAAATGCGGTGGTTCGGCTGGAGAAGAATGAGGCATACTGTATCACATCTGTTCAGTCTCCAAGAAAAGATACAGATTATGACCGATGGGTTAATTTGACACTTTTGGAAGAAAGACAGAATGTAGATAAAACCTCCCACGCTTACACAAAGTCCTTGAATGAGCGGTTCCATGGGACAACCTGTTTTGAACCTGGGGTTTATGGGTATCAGCAGCATATGTGGAGCTGTGCTTTGGACAGTGAAACACAGATTTTTGCCAATCATCCAGGCGGCACCTGTGATTCCAGCCAGATGCGGCCGGGATACTGGTATGGAAATGGTGTAATGCCGGCTGTGCGTCAGGAAAAGGGAATACTGGGAGCTGTGTATCAGATTCCAAAAGAGCATCCGATTCACTTCACTCATGTATACTGGCCTGGTGTAAAGTTTGATCAGAACAAGGTGGAAGATCACTGGTTGTTTGGAAAAAAGGGAAATGGTTATATAGGAATGTGGTGCAGCAAAAAACTGCAGCCCTATCAGGATCAGGTCTTTAACTGTGAATACCGCAGTTATGGAGATGAGATTGCGTACTGTGTTTTCTGTGGGGATCAGAAGGAATATAATACAATGGAAGCCTTTATTGAGAACTGCAAAAAGAGAACTCCGGTTTATGCAGATGGAGAACTGAGAACAGGGGCATTTGAAGTAATGTATAAAAAATACAGGGACGAAACACAGTATATTTAAAAATTAACAGTAAAATGCCGCCGCAGGCTTGATTGCTTCGGCGGCATTTTTTTGTGCAGACAATTATTCGAAAAATATGGGGCTTACAAATGCCCACTGCTGATTGGTTTGAGCCACTTCCATATGATAGAATGCAGGTCCCTCCCATTCGTCAGTAAAAGAGTTTTCCGCAGTATACTGGGAGCAGGAAACGGCAGTATGAACTTTGTATGCCTGTGAATGATATGGCTTCATATGTTCACTGTATCCATATCTGCATAATTCACCGATTGATGTCCGGCGGCAGTGGCCGTTAACTTCGATTTCTACCACAGTATCTCTGCTGCCCTGTATTTCGGCGATTACAGCGCATGTCTGGGGCTGAACGGGAGATGGATTTTTGACTGTAAAGCACTGCCAGGAAACAGAATCATCGCTGATGGACAGGATACGATTATCAATTTCATTTATATTATCCTGGGATACGTCCTGGGAAGCACTGGGAGCCAGAACGCTTCTGCCGCGGAAACAGGGCTCTGCTTCTAAAATTTGTCCGTCGGATACTCTGATCCTTCCCTTCCATGGGAAAAGTTCCTGCTCATTATTTCCCCCATCCCATTTCAATCCGAATTTTATAACGGTTATCTTCTGATTTTGGCATCATGGTTAAACCTTCTGCAATATGAATGGGATTTAGATTACGGTAAATGACAATTTTATCTATATTAGCACAGCCTTCTACCCGATAGGAAATTTGATGACGGGGTGAGGTCAGTGGAACAATACTGCCCATCAGATGTCCGTCCACTGAAAAATCAACATTTAATCCGGTCACCTGTTACTGCATAGGTTCTTCTGTTTTTCAGTCCATCCCAGATTGCAGATCTGGTCTTTGATTCTGCCAGAACAGCCAATTTTCCATCGCCATAAGATCCGGGATAGCCGGCGTGATGATCGGTAGAACCTACAAAACCAAAATGAAATCCTCTCTTCAAACCCTCGTATACGGTGCAGCGGCTGTCTCGGGGGCCCATATTGTGATAATACGGATAGGGGGCTGTTTCACTCATGCCGCAGCCATGTTTGGAACAAACTTCGATTAAAGGCGTTACTGCAGGATCGTAAAGATCCCAGTTGATTCCGCGATAGCCGGGCGTATAACCAATATGATGTGCAACCGTAATACCGTCACAGCCGCTGTCATGCAGCAGCTGCGCAGGAGAGTCACGGTAAATCAGAGGAAGGCTGTCGTCAGGAGTGACAATATGATGGTCCCCGTACAGAGAGGAATGCATTTCATAAGCCTGAAAGGTGATAAAGTCCTCTGTATTAGCCTCTGCGATGGTGTGCCGTACTTCTTCCCAGTGGTCATACAATTTTTGGAAGCCTCTGCGGTGAAAGTCCACCACAAAAGCGGTTTCTTCATTTCGCTCCGGTATATCCGGCCACATGGCATGTCCGGTGACAGCGCAGAAATCAAGATGGCTTTTCGCACGGTCTAAGGCGTGTTTTAGAGAACCGTAGCCATAAGTGATGCCGCAGTGGTTGTGAAGGTCTCCCCAATATCTGTTCATAGTGTTTTTATCTCCTTTTGATTATTTTTGGCAATTTTATAAGGAATGGCAATGCGGACGACATTCCTGAAATAAGGAATGGTTTCAAAGTGAATTTGAGCAGTTCCGTAGCAGGCTTTTAAGCGGGCGTAGACGTTATTCAGGCCTACATGCTTAGAACAGGGCTGACGCCCATCTCGAGACAGAGCTTCATTTGCCCGTGAAATATCAATACCATGACCGTTATCGATCACCTCAATTGTGAGGATTCCGTTATTTTCAAAAACATTTACAGAAATTTCCGGCATGGGAACCGGAATACAGCCAGATTCATCCAGATTGAATCCGTGCCGTATGGAATTTTCGGCCAGAGGCTGCAGAATGGATTTTAAGATCAGACAGTCTGTAAGCTCTGGAGGAATGGTACTGATCAATTCAATTTTCTGACTGAAACGATAATTCATAATATCTATATATGATTTGACATGGAGCAGTTCTCTGGATAAAGGGATCAGTTCATTTCCGTAATTCAGTCCGATGCGCATAAAAATCTCCCCAGGCTTGTAATCATGGCAGAGGCTGTTTGTTTTCGGTCGCTCAGGATTTCCATGTTGATGCATTCCAGAGTATTATACAGAAAATGGGGGCTGATCTGGGCAGATAAAAGCTGTATTTCTGCCTGATATTTATCTCTTTCATTTTCGCGTATCTGCTGTATCTGTTCTTGTATCGTTTTGTACATGGAATTGATAGCCATATTCAACTGGCCTATTTCATCCTTATATTTCATCTGGTCAGGAGTATCATAGGTGTTATTTTCTATTCTGTGTACGTTTTGGATCAGCCGGGCCAGAGGCCGGGTGAGAAAACGGGGAAAGAATCAGAGAAAGAAAAGCGGTCAGCATCAATCCTGCTAATGATATAAGGAGGAGAAAGGTGCTCATGCGGGCAAGTCTGGTGTGAAGCGATGTTTTTGGCACGATGTTGACAAGGTTAAGACCGCAGAAATCTAACGGAATGGAATAAAGGCTGTACTGTTTTTCATCCAGAACCTGTTTGAAACCTTCTGATTTTGTACAGGAACGGAGACTGTTTTGTACACATTCATCAGAAACCGTCTCATACCAGGAGGAATTCGGAGAAAGACTTAAAGGAGTTCCGAAAGCATCAGCTATGTAAAGGGAACGTTCTGAGTGGGAGGATGCAGCTAAAGCCAAACGTTCTTCTATTTTTTTGGAATCAAGCAAAAGGACAATGTAAATATCCGTATTCTCTGGATTTCGGCAGATATGGAGATAGTGCGTAGAGGGAACCAGAGAAATGGGAAGAACTACAGGATGATCTGATTGTTTTTTATAAAAGGGCTGGAACGGATGGGGAGCCAGGTAATATCATTTATGGAAAAAAAGTTCCAGTTAAAAGCGTCCCATGGAGTATATCCCTTTTTTAAGGTGTTGGTATACAGGGAATAATATTCTCCGTTTTTGCCAAGGATAGCCAGACTGTCCAGGATGGGGATGGAATCAGTTAAATTGCTCAGAGGTGCCTGCAAGGCTGCTTTGTGCATGACATCCTTTTCATGACGATTCATATGTACATCCCGTACTAAAGCAGAAAAAATCTGCAGTAGAAGCAGTATCGATCACATTTTTTTAAAAAGAAGATTATAAGAGTCCGTCAGTGACTGAGCTCCGATATGGAGAGAATCAGCGGCCTGATTGTAGGCATCTTCCCGATACAGCTGGGAGAAATAGTGGCTGCTGAAAGAAATAAGGAAGGCAGACAGTGTGAGTGAAATGGTAATCATACATAACCATATTTTATGCGAAATATTCAGATTGGCAATCAAAGTAAGGATTTTTTTCATCAGTGAACAGAATCTCCTCCCCGGCATTTTGTCTGATATTCAGATGGAGTCTGGCCGGTATAATTTTTAAAAGCGCGGTAAAATGAGCGGTAATCGTCATAGCCTACAGCGCAGGATATTTCGCTGATATTAGCGTCAGCGGCCATCAGCAGGTGTTTGGCCTGTTCCATTTTGCGGCTTAACAGGTAATCCCGAAAATTGATTCCTGTTTTGGATTTAAAATAAATGGTAAAATATGAAGGGCTTAAATTTACGGCCTCCGCTATAAGTTCTGCAGAAATTTTACGATTTATATTGTTTTCTATGAAGCGTTTAGCTTTTGCAATGATGCGATCTTTTCCAAATGATTTATATTCAGAAAGAACCTTCCCATATTGAAGAAACTGGGAAAGACACCAGTCTTTAATCTGTCGGAAAAAAGAAAATTCATTGATTCGGATGTAGGGAGGTTCAAAAACCAGTTCAGGCCAGTCTTCTGTTTGCTTTTTCAGTGTATTTTGGATATCCGTTACCAGATAAATGCACATTCCTCTGATAAAGCTGGGAGACGGCATGGGAACATAAAACAGCGTTCGGATATATTCTGAATACCAGAAAACAATGGCATCTGTGTCGTTGTTCCAAATGGCATCTAAAAGAGGAGCCGGATCAATGTGATTGGCAGAGACAGATGGTGGTATGGTACAGATAACAGAAGGATCAAAGATAAGGTGTTCTGTTCATACATCTGATAGGATAGGGCTGTGACAGCCATAGCATAGGAGTGCCCTGCCTGGAGCAGGGATTTTTCCGGTGTTCCGATACCGATGGTCAGACGCATACCATGCTCTGAGATCCAGATTTCTATAATTTTATGCGCAAGAACATGAATTGCCGACAAATTTTCTGAAAGTGCTGGGAAAATAAGCGCTGTTAGCTGGAAGGTTTCGTTATCCCATACTTGAGCATAAAAGCTGGTCATATGGCGTTCAATTGTATGCTTCAGAGCAATAAGGGACTGAGGATCAATGGGAGATCCTGTTCCCAGAGAAAAGATAAGAACCTGACAGAAGCCGGAAGGAAAAGAGAGACCGGATTCTTTTACAGCTGTTTCCAGATCATGTTCATAATGGAATTCATTATGGATCAGTTGATTTAAAAACAACTTTCTGGATAGAGCGGTCATGGTCTCTTCGCTGGGTGCGGCAGAAGAGGAAGAAAGACCACGCTTTTGACGGATTTCATCCAATAGTATCTTAAGCTCTTCTTTTAATTCTTCATTTTTAAAAGGTTTTAAAAGATAGGATTTGGCACCATAGCGGATTGCTGATTGGGCGTAAGTAAAGTCATCAAATCCGCTGAGAATGACAAAGTCAATGTGAAAGCGGGCTTCTTTACATTTTTTCATCAGGTTCAGCCCATCACAGAGAGGCATACGTATATCCGTGATTATAATATCCGGCATATAGGTCTGGATTAGATTCCAAGCTTCCAGCCCGTTTCTGGCAGTTCCAAGAACGCGTATATTCAGATTCATGGATTCCACAGCAGATCGGAGTCCGTTGCGGATTGAAGCTTCATCATCAGCGATGATAACAGAAACAGGGAAATTGGCAGTCATGAAAATGGCTCCTTTCAATCGATTCAAATATCTTTCAATTCTAAAAAATTATACCATAGGCTATATGGGGATTCAATGGAGTTGGACGAAAGTGATAAGAAGTGTGATATATTTATTGGAATATGACAACAATATATATAAAAACAGGGCCGGAAATCATGCCGTAAGAGCATGGCTTCTGAACCCTGAAATATGTGGATTAAATATTTTTATTCCCCCTGATACATAAACCGTATCAGCCGTTCAATATCCTCCTTCTCATGGGCCACCAGATCCAGTTCCCGGATATAGCCGTTTGCGAAGATAGAGGCAATGGACACATACTGGGCCAGCTTGGACTTTAAATTGATACGGTCGCCGTCAGGGGATACCAGCTCTACCGTTCCTTTACATTCATCAATCACCTTAAAAAATTTGTCTACATCTGTGACATTCTGGATTTTCATATTCAACATCCTCCTTTTATTTGTTGACAGATTCAGGTTTCCTTTTGGGATTTGGGGCAGACACAGCGCCGGATATCCTCTAAAAGAAGCTCTGATACCCTCAGTCCGCCCCGGCCTGTGCCGATTGAAATATCCGGCTTGCATGAGCCGTGGAAATCAGAGCCTCCTGTAGGAAGAAGCTTAAGGCCGGCAGCCATTTTCTGCAGCTTGCGGCTTTCCAGAGGGTAATTAGAAGAATGGTAGACCTCTAATCCCTGCATTCCGGCCTCAGCCAGCCGGGTAATGAGGGCTTTCGTCTGTTTGTCTCCGAGCTTGTATAAAAAGGGATGGGCCAAAGCTGCAAAAGCCCCGTTTTTAAGCAGGATTTTTACAATGGATTCCGGCTCGGTCTCCTCCTTGGGCGGGCAGTAGCGGCCACCGTATTCCAGATATTTTTTAAAGGCCTGATTCGCAGAAGAACAGAACCCCTTCTGAACCATGGCACGGGCCACATGGGCTCTTGTGATAACGGTCTGGGGATTGGAACCGAACAGCTCTTCATCTGTAAATGAGATTCCGTCTGCTGCCAGACGGCGGAACATCTCCTCATTGCGCCGGTTCCGGCGGCTTCTCATGTCTTTGAGAAATGCTTTAAGCTCCGGATCGTCCGGATTGATAAAAAGTCCTAAAATATGGATTTCATGGCCTTCGTAATTACCGGATACTTCAATGCCGGGGATAACCTCTACTCCCAGCTCTTTTCCGGCATCAACGGCATCGGCAATCCCGGCAGTTGTATCATGGTCGGTAAGGGCGATGGCGCAAAGACCGGCCTCCTTTGCCAGATGCACAAGATGGGCCGGAGTGAAGCTGCCGTCTGATGCATCAGAGTGTGTATGCAAATCAACAAAACCCATGGATATTCACTTCCTTTTTTTGTATATATAGTAGCACAGCAGACGGAATTTTGCTATACTGATATATATTTTCCTGATATAAAGGAGGACATACAGATGACGGAGCAGCAGTGGATCAAACCGCCGGTGGAAATCCGGTATGCAGAGGAACTAAAGGCATTAAAAGAAAATGATACAGGCCCCAGACCCCTAAACTGGCAGCTTTCACCAAAGGCTGTGCGCACCTTTATTCTGGGAAGTTCAAAGGAGATTCCCTATTCGGGCGGCGCGTGCCGGATCCGGAAGAAATATTTTGGAAATGATGCTCTGGTGGAGCGCAGCATCGTTACGCTGGCGGGAAACAGGGGGCTGATGCTGGTGGGAGAGCCGGGAACGGCCAAAACCATGCTGTCGGAGCTTCTCTCTGCGGCTATCAGCGGCGTCAGCACCAATACGATCCAGGGAACAGCCGGAACCACAGAAGATATGATCAAGTATTCATGGAATTATGCGCTGCTGCTGGCAAAGGGGCCGGTGCGCGAGGCTCTGGTGCCGTCGCCTTTGTATACGGGCATGGAAAAGGGAATCCTTACCCGCTTTGAGGAGATCACCCGTACTCCGGCAGAGATTCAGGACAGCCTGATCAGCGTTTTAAGCGATAAGCTTTTAAATATTCCGGAGCTGTGCGATGAGGGTTTTCTCTTTGCCGCTCCCGGATTTAATGTAATCGGAACGGCCAATACACGGGATAAGGGCGTAAATGAGATGAGCAGCGCCTTAAAACGCCGTTTTAACTTTGAAACGGTTCAGCCGGTGCGTGAGGTTTCCATGGAAAAGCAGATCATTCTAAATGAGGTGGAAAGCCTGGCAAAAGAAAGCCATATGGAAATGGAGCTGGATGAGAGTGCGGCAGAGCTGCTGGCTTCTACCTACCATGAACTGCGGGAGGGAGTATCTTCCCTGGGACACCGGATTGACCGGCCGGGAGCGGTTATGAGTACGGCAGAGGCTGTATCTGTGTACTATCAGACCATGATTTCAGGTTATTACTATGGAAATAAAACCATGGATATTGACTGCCTGGTACAAAATCTTACCGGAGCAATTTCAAAGGAAAACAGGGATGATCTGGAAAAGGTAAAGGCCTATTTTGGAACAGTGATCCGTGACAAGAGCAGCAGAGAGGGCGGAATATGGAGCAGATACTACGACGCAAGGAAATGGCTGAAATAATCCTTCTTCCCGTGCGCCATCACAGCCCGGCCTGCGCCTGGCATATTGTGCGGATGATAGAAAAATTAAAGCCTGATGCGGTTCTGATCGAAGGACCTGAAAATGCAGGCTCCCTGATCCCGGCCATGATCCATGAGGAGACCAAGGCGCCCTTTGCCGTATATTATTCCTATCAGGATCAGCAGGGAGAGATTGGCGGCGGTGAAGAATACTATAAGTGTTATTATCCCTTTCTGGATTATTCGCCGGAGCTGGCAGCCCTGAGGACGTGCAGAGATCTGGGAATCCCAGGTAATTTTATGGATCTGCCTTACAGGGAGATTCTGGCTGCCTGTGAAAAGAGCCGCAGCGAAGGCCTTACAGGGGATCGGCTGCTGTCGGACGGCCGTTTTTTTCAGAAGCTCTGCCAGAAAACCGGTCTGCGCTCCTTTGATGAATTTTGGGAGAAGTACTTTGAAATCCAGGGCCTGTGCATGGAGAGCGAAACCTGGTTTGAAATGCTTCTTGGCTACTGCCGGATGATCCGGGAGAATACCCCGCCGGAGCAGATCTGTTCAGAGGCTGCGAGGCCAGAGAGCAGTTTATGGCAGGAAGGCTTAAGAAAAAGGCGGCCGAGGTGGGAGAAGAAGGGCTGGTGCTTGGAATCACAGGCGGATTTCATACTCCGGCGCTGGCAGAGTATCTCAGGGAACAGACAAAGCTTAAAGAATGGAAGGAACAGGCAAAAAAGGGGGAGGAGGGTATTTACCTGATGCCCTATTCCATGGAGGAGACAGACGCCTGGGGCGGTTATGCCAGCGGTATGCCTTTTCCCGGCTTTTACCAGAGAATATGGGAAAAACTGGAAGAAAATAAAGAGAAGGAACAGCCGCAGAAGGGAGTGTATGAAGGAGCAGTCCTTGATTTCCTGATTGAGACCGGAAGGGACGGGAGAAAAAAGGACGGCGTTCCCACCACCTATGATGAGATCTGTGCTCTGGATCAGGCAAGAGGGCTTGCATCCCTTCGGGATAAGAGAGAGCCCGGAGCCTGGGAATTAAAGGATGCGGTGCTTTCCTCCTTTATTAAGGGCGAGTGCTCCTTATCATCGGATAAGCCACTTCGGATTCTCAAAAAGCATATGACAGGAACCCGGTTGGGAAAGCTCTGCAAGCAGGCTGAGGTACCGCCTCTGATTCAGGATTTTGAAAGGCAGTGCGCCAGGTTCGGCATCCGAAGCCGGTCTGCTATGGAGATCAAGCGGGTACTCACCCCATTTTCCAACGAAAAACACAGGGAAGAGAGCAAATTTTTAAACAGGATGGTATTTCTTCAGACAGAGTTTGCCAGAAAGACAAAGGGACCAGATCTGCGTCTGGGAAGAGACCGGAATATGATGCGGGAAACCTGGATCTGCCGCTTCAGACCCTCCGTAGCAGCAGCCCTTATGGACGTATCGGTCCGGGGGGCAGTGATTGAGGAGGCAGTGACAAGCCTTGTAAGAGAGGAACTTAAGACGGAAAGTGATGCCGGGAAAGCCGCCCTTTTGCTTACCTCTGTGTTTGAAATGGGACTGGATCAGGAGATGGAGCCTGTTTATGAAGCGGTCAGCCGGATCATTCTGGAGGATACCCGGTTTTTTGCAGTGGCAGAGGCATTGTCACGCCTGCGGATGCTGAAAGAGCTTCAGGGGCTTTACCGGGTAAATCTTCCTTTTGAACGGCTGATCGCAGGCTGTTATGAAAAGCTGGTGATCCTTCTTCCCTCCATGGCTCGGATTAAGGATGAGGATCTGGAAAGCGCCATGAAGGCCATAAAGCTTCTCTATCAGACCGGAGGGCAGACAGGCTGCAGCAGGGAGGCATATTTGAGGCTTTAGAGCGGATGCGGGAGGATGGAAAGCTCCATCCGGGCCTGGAGGGATGTATTCACGGGATCCTGTTTGGCTGCGGCAGGGAAGAGGCGTATGAAGCGGAGGCTGCGGGCCGGGGATACATTACCGGAACCAGAGAGCAGCTTCTTAAAACGGCTGTTTTCTCAGAGGCCTTTTTTTCACAGCTAGAGATCTCATTTTTATGGGGCAGGGCATGATTCCCATGCTGGATGCGTTTTTCTCCCAGGTGGAGGATGGGGAATTTTTAGAACTTCTGCCCCAGCTTCGTCTGGCCTTTGGCGCATTTACTCCGGGAGAGTTAAAGAGGGTTGGAAATCTGGCGGCCGGGCTTCACCGGGAAAAAAGTCTGGAAAAAGAAACGCCGCCAGTACTTCCGGGTGTGTTTGCCTATGGGAAAGAACTGGAAAACTTTGTAAAACTATCCATGGAGGGAGAGCCGGATGAGAGATGAAAAAGAGATACTGAACCGCTGGCGTCTGGCTCTGGGCCGGTATGCCGAAGGGCCCGTGCATTTTTCAGAGGGCAGTCTGCCCTATGGTGAAATGGATCAGGTGCTGGAGTTCCTTTATTCCAGAGAGTACGGGGAAGAACAGGAGATCCGAAAGGACCGCGGGGGAAGCGGCGATCCCTCCAGCCTTACCGTACCCTCCTGGATTGAGAAACTGCGCCGCCTGTTTCCCAAGTCAACCGCAGAGATTATGGAGCGCCATGCTCTGGAAAAGTACAATATGACGGAGCTTTTAACGGATCCTGAGGTATTAAAGCGCATGGAGCCCAACAGGGAGCTGTAAAAATGGTGCTGGAACTGAAATCCATGATGAAGGGGCCGGTTCTTGAAATGGCCCGTGAGGTGGTAAAAAAAGGTCGCAGAAGAGCTTACAAAGGAGCTGGAGCAGGAGATACGGCCTGCGCTTACAGGCCGCATGAACCGTTTTCGGGCAGTCCGGTGCGCTCTATGCGGAATCTGGATATAAAAGAAGACCATTCGGATGAATTTAAAGCATTATGATGTGGAAAAGAGGCAGCTTCTGCTGGATCAGGTCTATTTTTACGGCAGGCTGAAACGCCACAGCCCATGGAATGTAATCATCTGTGTTGATGAAAGCGGCTCCATGATGGACAGCGTGATCCACAGTGCTGTCATGGCGGGGATTTTTGCCAGGCTTCCGGTGATGGATGTAAAGCTGGTTATTTTTGATACCAGTGTGGTGGATTTAAGCGGATATGTGGAAGACCCAGTCGAAACGCTTATGAGTATCCAGCTGGGCGGCGGCACGGACATCGGAGGAGCTTTAAGGTATTGTGAAACCCTGATCGAAGCTCCGGCCAGAACCATTGTGGTGCTGGTATCCGATCTTTATGAGGGTGTAAGCCAGGCAAATATGTACGGCGCTGTGAAGGATATTGTGGAAAGCGGAGCCAGACTGGTAGCTCTTACAGCTCTGGATCGTCAGGCAGATCCGGTATATGACAGAAATGCAGCAGAAAAGATGGCGCGGCTGGGGGCTCATGTAGGGGCTATGACTCCGGAGCAGCTGGCAGAATGGATGGGGAAAATCATAGCATGACAGATTGGAAAACCATACTGGCCGGTGCGGATGACGAATATCTGGCCGGTCTCAGCAATAAGGGTACGGTAAAGCGGGCCCATAAGGACAGAGAAACTACTCCCTGTGAGATTTTGGATACAGGGGATCAGGGCATAAATGTAAAGCTTGGAGAGGAGGAGCTTCTGATCGCTCCGGTGCTGGCGGAAAGCCGGTGCAGCTGTCCGTCCAGATCCATATGCAGGCATATTGTGCAGGCTATTTTGGTTCTTAAGGATATGTATGAAGCGGGAGAAGGCGGGATAAAAGAGGAGAAGAAAGAAAAATCCGAAGCTCTGCCCTCAGAGGAGCTTTGGCAGGCCGTTCTGGAGATTGGGAACCAGAAGATCATACGGGCATTAGGGATGAAGAAGCTTGGGGAGGTACTGGGG
>ENA-OPYY01000301-OPYY01000301.1-human-gut-metagenome-genome-assembly--contig:-NODE-301-length-18517-cov-1.339532_pt1 | contig 18517 bp, 16 predicted proteins | sample MGYA00242472_ERZ504481 | MGnify/ENA primary metagenome ERZ504481 (study PRJEB26092, sample SAMD00036265) | human gut metagenome | host: Homo sapiens | study: EMG produced TPA metagenomics assembly of...
CTACCTCCAATGGTTAAGCGACAACAATACTATGCTTCGCTACAGGAGGCAGCATAAGGTCGAACATTCTTGAGAAAAAAGTGTAAACCAATATTGACAATATCACTGAGTTATCTAAACAGAATAAGATTGCAGGAATACTTTCTCGATTGGAAAATATTATTGATGTTCGTCGGCAGGAACTTGAAAAGCTTGATGAACTTATCAAAGCCCGATTTGTCGAGATGTTTGGTACTGAAATTGAGTTTGAAAAATGGCCTTGTTGTACTATTGGTGATGTGGCAGATGTATGCGTAGGTGTGGTGGTTAAGCCAACGCAGTATTATACGGATCAAGGAATTCCAGCATTTCGTTCTTTGAATATTGGTGAAATGCATGTGAAAGATAGTGAATGGATCTATTTTACAGAAGAAGGTCACCAGAAAAACCAGAAGTCTGTTGTTCATAAGAATGATGTTCTTGTAGTAAGGTCTGGTGCTCCTGGAACAGCCTGTGTCGCCACGGAAAAATATGACGGGTATAATGCGGTTGATATTATTATCGCTCATCCCGATAATAAGAAGGTTAACTCTGTATTTCTTGCAGAATTTACAAATATGCCACACGGGATGAATCAAATCCGTGAGAGAACTGGTGGCGCAGCCCAACAACATTTTTAACGTTGGCGGCTATAAGGCATTGCGCTGTATTATGCCTCCAATAGAATTGCAAAATCAGTTCGCCGCTTTCGTCGCCCAGACCGACAAATCCAAAGTTACTGTGCAAAGAGCATTAGATGAGACAAAGTTGCTATTTGATAGTTTAATACAGAAATATTTTGGGTAATCCAAGAATTTGTTAATTAGGAGGATTGAGTAGAGTGGTAAAAGTAAATAGAAGAGGGGGGTTCTCTGACAGACATGGAATAAAAGTTGAAAATACGGAAATCCAGCTAAAAGATTTGGATAATAGAACCCGTATACAAATCTTTAATTTATTAAGTGAACAGTATAATTTTATATACCGAGATAGTGAGTATTGGGAGGAACCTATTCAGAGATTTTTAGATATATCAATAGTGAAGTTTTTTGTCGAAAGGTTGACGTAAGAAAAAGAATAGACGACGATGAATTTTTTGATGAGATAAATCAAGTTATAATAAACAATTCTTATGATGATGTATTAACTTTGGTTGAAGCTATAAGTGAATACTGGGAAGAAGAATTAAATGAAGGGTATTCATATAGAACATATGGGTATTCTTCACAAGAAGAGAACTATAGCGTGTTTGAACAATTCAATTATTTGTTTAAACAAGAATATGTGGGATACAGATTTATTGGTGGTTTAATTTCTCCCATCAGCAATGAAATTGAAATGGATACAATTCAAGAATCTTTAGATAGTGAGTATTCAGCGGTAACTTCGCATATCACAAAAGCTCATAGCCTGTTAGCAAACAGAGAACATCCTGATTATGAGAACTCTATTAAAGAAAGCATTAGTAGTGTAGAGGCTATGTGTGAGATTGTTACAGGCGTTCGCGGAAAAGAGGCAACACTAGGAAATATGTTGAAAAAATTGGAGCAAAAAGGTGTTGTTATTCATTCTGCTTTGAAGTCAGCGTTTAATATATTGTATGGGTATACAAGTGATGCAAATGGTATAAGACATGCTGGAGATATAGGAGGAAAAGCATCAACGTTTGAAGAAACAAAATTCATGTTAATATCGTGCTGTGCGTTTATTAATTATCTAAAAGGTATAATGGCAGATTGATATCTGAAAGGAGAAAATTTATGGACATGTATTTACCGTATATAGTTTCCATTGTATGCGCTTTAATATCTGGTATTGCCAGTTATCTTATATCGAGGAAACAAATGAAAACGGATTTGGAAAAGTTAAATACTCAGTATAAATTAGATATAGAAAAAGAACGAGAAAAATTTTTAATGGAAAAAGAAAAGATGGAATTGGAACATAAATATGAGCTTGAAAGACAACAAAAAGAATTTGAGAATCAATTAGGTGGGAATTTTGTTAATACAATGATTACGGAGCTATGAAATGACCAGAGGTAAGACAACAAATCACGCAAGGTATGAGTGCTGCGAAAAAGAAGAGGTAAGGGGGATTATTGATGACCAACTTTGATTTCCTTAAGAAAGAACCACAATTTGATTCTTTCGCAGATGTGGCCATTTCGGCTGAGAAAATATTACACATTGATATGGAAGCCAGTGTGATCAATTGTCGCCGGGCTATGGAGTTTGCCATCAAATGGATGTATTCCGTGGATGGTTCGCTTGTCATGCCGTATCAGGATACGTTGGTCAGCTTGATGAGCACAGAAGAGTTCCGGGACATTGTAGATCCGGATCTTTGGAGAAGACTGGATTTTATTCGCAAAGTGGGAAACAATGCGGCTCATAATGGCAAGAAGATTACCCTGGATCAAGCAAAATTATGTCTGGAAAATCTGTATATCTTTCTGGATTTTGTAGCGTATTGTTATGCCAAAGATTATACGGAAGGAGAGTTTCATGCAGAACTGCTTGAAGAGCAGAAACAGCCTGTTTTAGAAGAAGTACCGCCAATTTCAGAAATTGATCTGAAAGCTCTCATCGCAGAAAATCAGTCATTAAAAGAGAAACTGACTGCAAGACGTGAAGAGCAGCAACAGACTTATGTACCCAAACCTCTTGATTTATCCGAATATAAGACAAGAAAATTACATTGATACCATGCTGACGGATGCCGGATGGACGGAAGGGAAAAACTGGATCAATGAAGTAGAACTTCCGGGAATGCCAAATAAATCAGAGGTGGGCTATGCAGATTATGTGCTCTATGATGATGCGCATAGACCGCTTGCGATTATTGAGGCTAAACGTACTTGCGTGGATGTGGCAAAAGGACGGCAGCAGGCAAAGTTATATGCTGATCTGCTGGAAAAGCAGTACGGCAGAAGACCGGTTATTTTCCTGACCAATGGATTTGATACAAGGATTGATGACGGGCAGTATCCGGAACGAAGAGTATCCATGATCTATTCCAAACGAGATCTGGAAAAGTGGTTCAATCTGCAGTCTATGAAGACAAGTCTGAAACATATTACTGTAGATAAGAATATTGCGGGACGATATTACCAGGAAGGTGCAGTGAAGGCAGTCTGTGACAGCTTTGGAAATAAGAATCGTAGAAAAGCATTGCTTGTCATGGCGACGGGTTCCGGGAAAACAAGAACGGTTATTTCCCTGTGCGATGTGTTGCTGCAGCATGGCTGGGTAAAGAATATCCTGTTCCTGGCGGATCGAAATTCTCTGGTTACACAGGCAAAACGAAGTTTTGTGAATCTTCTTCCGGATTTATCTGTGACAAATCTGTGCGAGGAAAAGGATAATTATCAGGCTCATTGTGTTTTCTCTACTTATCAGACCATGATGAATTGCATCGATTCTGTAAAGGATGAGGAGGGAAAACTGTTTACCTGCGGACATTTCGATCTGGTAATCTGTGATGAAGCCCATCGTTCTATTTATAATAAATACAAAGATATTTTTACCTATTTCGATGCGCCCCTGGTTGGCTTGACAGCTACACCAAAGGACGAAATTGATAAGAATACCTACAATATTTTTGAACTGGAAAATGGTGTGCCTACATATGGGTATGAACTGGCACAGGCCGTCAAAGACGGTTATCTGGTAGATTTTCTTTCCGTAGAATCTTCTTTGAAATTTATTGAAGAGGGAATTGTGTATGATGAATTATCAGAAGAAGATAAGGAAGCTTATGAAGCTACATTTGAAGACGAGAACGGAGAACTTCCTGAAAAAATTAGTTCTTCTGCATTGAATTCCTGGTTGTTTAATGAGGATACCATAAAGAAAGTTCTGCATATTCTTATGACCAAAGGAATTCGTATCAATTATGGAGAAACTTTAGGAAAGACGATTATCTTTGCTAAGAATCACGACCATGCGGAAAAGATTCTGGAGATTTTCGGAAAGAATATCCGAATCTTCCGGGATATGCGAAAGTCATTGATAATTATATGACTTATGTCCAGAGTGCTATTGATGAATTTTCAGAGCCAAATAAACTTCCTCAGATTGCTATTTCCGTAGATATGCTGGACACAGGAATCGATGTGCCGGAAGTATTGAATCTTGTCTTTTTTAAGAAAGTTATGAGTAAAGCAAAATTCTGGCAGATGATAGGACGGGGAACTCGTCTGTGCCCCGGATTGCTGGACGGAGAGGACAAGCAGAAATTTTATATTTTCGATTTTTGTGGCAATTTTGAATTTTTCCGTATGAACAAAGGAAAGGCAACCGCTAATATGATGGCGCTGCAGGGAGCAATTTTTAATCTGGAATTTCAGATCACTTACAAACTGCAGGATATGGAATATCAGACAGAACGATTGATTGCTTACCGGAATGCATTGATACAGCATATGAGTGAGAAAGTGCAGGAACTGAATCGGGAAAACTTTGCAGTTCGTCAGCATTTAAAATATGTGGATCTGTATTCCGATCAGTCCAACTATCGGACTCTGAGTTATGAGGATACGCTGCTTGTAAGGGAAGAACTGGCACCTCTGATCCTGCCGGATGGTGATGAGGCAAGTGCAGTTCGGTTTGATGCACTGATGTATGGCATAGAGCTGGCATATCTGATTGGAAAGAAATATGGAAAAGCCCGGAGTGATCTATTGAAAAAAGTCAGTGCTATTTCTACGGTGGCCAATATACCGGAAATTATGGTACAGGCAGAGCTGATCAATCAGATTCTCCATACGGATTATCTGGATCGTGCCGGAATCAATGAATTTGAACATATTAGGGAAAGCCTTCGTGATCTGATGAAGTATCTTCCTAAAAAGAAAGTGCGTTATGACACAAACTTCGAAGATGATATTCTGTCCATTGAATGGAAAGAGTCAGAACTGGAGAATGATGATCTGAAGAACTATAAGGCAAAAGCAGAATATTATGTTCGCCAGCATCAGGATGACCTTGTCATCGCGAAATTGAAAAAGAATAAGCCAATGTCTCAGGATGATATCAGAACATTGGAAAAAATTCTGTGGAGTGATCTGGGAACGAAGGATGAATATGAAGCAGAGTATGGGGACAAGCCCCTGGGAGAATTTGTTCGTGAGATTGTGGGCCTGGATATGAACGCTGCAAAAGAAGCATTTTCTGAATACCTGAATGAAGCCAATCTGGATAGTAGACAGATTTACTTTGTGAACCAGATTGTGGAATATATCGTACATAATGGATTGTTGAAAGATTTTTCTGTGCTACAGGAACCACCGTTCACAGATCAGGGAAGTGTTGTGGATATCTTTACTGATTTGAATGTGTGGATGGGGATAAGAAAGGTTATTGAAGGGATAAACGATAATGCGAAGGTGGCGTAGAAAATGTTACTGATCTGGCTAGAAGACAGATATGAGAAAATTAATCGCCGGAAGAAGATATGAGTATGAGAAAAATACCTATAGTCGGCGAAAAAAGAGAAAATAAGCACGATAAAGGGAGAGGAAATATGAAAAGCTTATTTATTTCAAGAGTAGTAATAAAAAATTTTCGGAATTTCAAAAATGTAGATGTTTGCCTTGGTCATAAACAGATTATTATTGGAGAAAATAATGTTGGAAAAACAAATTTTTTGCGGGCATTACAGTTGGTACTAGATCCTACGCTTTCTGATGAAGACCGTATGTTGCAGGAATCAGATTTTTAATGACTCTATTAAAAATCCAATGGAGAACAAAGAAGAAATTCTTATTGAAATTTATATAGATAATTATGATCAGAATAAAACAATTCTAGCTGTATTTCAGGATGCAACAGTCATGACAGAAGATGGAAAGGAAGTATTGAAATTTACATATCGTTTCTTTCCATATATTAATGAAGGGGGAGTTGCTGAATACCAATACAATATTTATAAAGGAAATGACGAGACAAAGAAATTTGGTTCTTATGAACGTAAATATTTGAATATAAAGGTTGTTAAAGCCCTGCGAGATGTAGAAGGTGAAATGAAAAATTCACGGACATCACCTATCCAGAAGATGCTTAAAAATTATGCAATAGATAAACAGGATTTAGAGCATATTGCGGAAGAATACCGAAAAAATGGGGAGAAGATACTGAATTTAGATGAATTAGTTGATCTGACGAATAATATAAATAAGCGATTTGGAATGGTTTTAGGAAATAATGATTTTGATGTATCCCTTCGGGCAATGGAAATCAATCCGGCCAAAGTACTTTCTTCGTTAAAACTTTTGATGGCACAACGGAATACAACAGAGATAAGTTTGGGGTTGAATAACATCTTATATATTTCTATGATTTTACAATTATTGCAGGATAAGACGATTCCATCTTTGATAAAAGCAGAGAAATATATGGAGTTATCATCAATTCCCGGTGGCGACATACTGAAAGCTACCTATGAGGAAAGTAAAAATGGGAATTACTTTCTTAATGATGATATTTCAGAGAGTCAACAAGAGAAATTGTATACTTTTATGTCTAAGAATATGCCGATTTCCAAAGGTGTTACTATTTTAGCAATTGAGGAACCAGAAGCTCATCTACATCCGGTTAATCAGAGATTGATATATAGAGATGTCATACAGAATAGTAGCAATTCTGTTTTGCTTACAACACATTCTACGCATATTACTGCGATAGCACCGATTGATTCAATTGTTCATCTGCATGATGATGGAGAACGTGGAACAGAGATACATGCTACAGCATCAATGCCCATAAGTGATGGGGAGTTTTTGGATGTTGAAAGGTATCTGGATGTTAAACGAGGGGAAATTTATCTTGGGAAGGCGGTACTTTTGGTAGAGGGAATTGCTGAGGAGTATTTAATTCCCAAATTTGCCAATTTATTGGGGAAACCGCTTGATGAGAAAGGCATTATCGTGTGTAATATTAACTGTACTAATTTTACGCCATATGTGAAATTGTTGCGAAGTCTGGATATTCCATACGCGGTTATAACGGATGGAGATTATTATTATGAAAATGAAGAAGAGGAACGAATTTACCACCAGATGGATAATGATGACTCTGATGTAAAAAGTGGCTGGCTGGGAATGGAAATCATTGAGAAGATGATAAATGAACTTGGTTTGAATGGTGATGAGAAAATACCAGATGATCCAGATGAAAAAGATCAGTTATTTTATTCATTGGGCTTGTTTGTTGGTTATTATACATTTGAAGTTGACATGATGGAGTGCGCAGCAACTTCAAAAAATAATAGAGAAAAGGCCCTCAACGTAATTAGTGATTTGTTCTTAGAATTAACTACTGGCGGAGCCCGGCAAAAACAAAATTTTAAAAAGGAGTTAAAAGCGGGTGAGTATTGGAAATGCTTAAATAAAATTGAAGGAAATGGTATTGGCAAAGGGAGATTCGCTCAGAGATTATCTGGTGTATGTATGAAAGAACATATTCCAGGATATATTGAATCTGCAATAAATTACATTTATAAGAAAGTGGATAAAGAATGAGTTATTATACCAAAAAATTAGAGCAGATTTCAGCAGATCCGCTTCAAAAAGCGGCCTATGACACAGATGATAGTACCGTTGTGATAGCAGGACCTGGAAGTGGAAAAACAACTATTCTTACATTAAAAATAATGAAACTACTGAATAATGAAATTAAAGAGCCACAAGGATTAGCCTGTTTAACATTCAGTAGGGAAGCTGCAAGAGAGTTTGAAGAACGATTGATAAAATTAGGATATGGAAAACGAAGAAACGTATTTCTAGGTACAGTACATTCCTTTTGTATTTCAGAAATAATAGCTAATTTTGCGGAATTATACGATTATGGAATTAGCCTTCCGATTAAAGTCTTACCAAAAAAAATAGAAACACAAATATATGAAGAGGTGCTCAAAGACTTAGGGATAAAAAAATTTAGTAAAACCAATGTGAATAAAGAGAGATCTTTGCAAATAAAAGGGATGAGTGGTATTAAAGTAAATTCAGATCCTACAGCTCATAGGATCGCAGTTGAATTCGAAAGAAGAGTATTAGAGGCTGGGTACATTGATTATGAGGGAATTATTTTAATATCTACAAAAATCTTGCAGGAGCATGAGTATGTGAGAAAATGTATTAGCGCAAAATTTCCGTGGCTTGTGATTGATGAATACCAGGATTTGGGAAAGCCGTTACATGAGATGGTTATGGCTTTATTTAACTCAGACAGATATTAAAATATTTGTCGTGGGTGATCCGGATCAATCAATTTATGGATTTTCTGGCGCAATACCAGACTATTTGATGGAATTATATAATAGGGAAGATACAATATCAATTGAACTGCAGAACAACTATAGAAGCAATCAGGATATTGTGGACGGTTCAGAAGTTGTACTTAACATTCCACGTCATTACCATGCAATGACGAGAGAAGATGAAAAAGCTGAGTATAGATTTATATCATGCAAAAATGGTTTAGAGGAACAATACAATTTTTTTCGTTGAAAAGATTATCCCTGCATGTATTGAAGCTGATATTCCTTTGGAGGAAATTGCAGTATTGCTTTCAAAAAATAGTGAATGTAATGAACTTGGATTAAAATGTGCAGAGAAAGATATACCCTATTACATAGCAAAACATAACTTTGAACGAACGGATTTTGTTAAATGGCTTGAGGAGTGCTCTTCATGGATAAATGATAAAAGCAATTCCTCATTTGATGCAATCTTTGAATATTGGCAAAAGTTAGTTTTGATTCATCGTGATGAAAAATATGTAAGTGAGTCAGACATATTGCTTATGAAGGAGGATTTACTTGGTGTTTTGCAAGATAGTATGGAAATGAAAGGAAACCTGAAAGTTTGGCTTAAATATATTTTTTTGGAATTAAAGATAAAAGATTTGTTTAAAAGCTCGGAAACATTTCCGGACGAATGGGAGAATCTAAAAAATTGTGGGCAGAAGTATCTGAAGAAAAATACAAAGATTATGATACTAGCAAATTTTCCAAAATCGGAAAACCTGATAATCAGATAACAATATCTACAAGGCATAGCTCCAAAGGATTAGAATTTGAAGTTGTTGTTATGATGGGAATGGAAGAAAAGCATTTTCCGGGATGGAGGGTTGACAAAGACCCGAAAGCGCTAGAGGAATCAAATAGAATTTGTTTTGTGTGTGTCAGCCGTGCGAAACGTGTCTGTATATTGATGCACTCTAGTTATTATAATGAGATGGATTATCGGTATGGTGAGATTTGCTGCAAACGGTATTATCCATCAAGATATTTACTTCAGTTGAGAAAGAAATTTATATGAAAAATACTTAGCAATAGAGAACAAGGGGATGCTTATATTATGGCAAATTTTATTTGTAACATTAAATAAGTTACAGAGAAAAAGAGGTATTACACGAGAATGTTTGATAAGGTGTTGAAGATTACGAAAGAGGAATTAAAAATTTAAAGATCACCGGAGTACTGGAAGCAGATATCATTAATACTTTACGGCATACCTTAGGTTTATCGGAATAATCTTTGCTATGAGATAATAGGAATTTTTTGATAAAATTCAAATAAAATCTTCGCTTTTTACTTCTTCTCTGATATAATACATACATGGCAACGCGACGGCAACTGAAGATAAGTAAGTCAGCACACGATATGAAAAAGAGATAAATGAAATCGGAAAGCTCATAAAACTTAAACAAATTTGTTTAAGTTTCGGAGAAAAGAACCGAGTTTGAATAACAGTAAAGAGAGAGCCGAGAATCCGTTTAAGCAGCGGATTTCTCGGCTTCTTGAGTGTGAGTGATCTTTTTAGATAGTCGTGTTTTGGTAATGCAATCAATACAGCCATTTATTAGGATTTTAAAACGTTAATACGACAACAGATTTCCGGCATATCCTCATCTTTCAACGAGGAATATTTCAGAATGCTCCATGAGCTTTTCAGCAATATCGTATTCATTTGAATAAGTCCTATGATAGGTGATGCATCTTTGCAGATAATATTATTAAGAATGGACGGTGGAATTAAAATTTCCGGCACTAGTCTTTTCATGGCATGATGCCATAAATAATATCGGGTTTGTAAAAACTCACATGCCGCCATATGAAGAATAGCTGCATATCGCCCAATGTTATTTTCATACCAATGATCACATAATTCTTTAGAAGTAGCGGCAATCCAGATAGCAGCGAGTTCTTCTTCGTTTTTTGCAGTCACTAACATTTCATCGGTTTGAATGGTTCCTTTATTTGTAGGCTGGGTAAAATATAGAAATCCCAGAGGGTTCTTTTGTATCAGTTCTTTCCTTGCCTGTGCTGTATTATTTTGAAACCAGTCAAATCCGTAGATATAACCGTCCCCATCGTATTCCACAAATACCGTTTTGGCAGTCATGGGATCGGAGAGGATTTTAGGAAAATTATAACTTTCATTATTCCAGAGTAAATAAACATCTTCCCATTTCAGTTTCCCAATCATATTATCCCTGCATTCATTTGTCTTGTTCTGTATAGAATTGCTGGTCATTCCAGTGAAAAAAATGATATGGATGCTCAGCATCCAAATACATATCAGCGTAGAGCCAGCTGAGGATATACGAATCGCCAAGCAGATCAAACACCCACTCTTCGGAAGCAGTGTCATCATCTTCAAATCGATTGATTTCGTCATTGAGTTCTATCAGCATAGAAGCTTCTTCGTTACAAAGGTAAAGCAGCAACTTTTCCATAACGCTGTGTGCTGTCATAGGGTATCCATATTTCGCACGCGTTCTCATGTTTTGCAGGGTACACTTCATTCGGTATAGAAAATCGTAATCATAGTGCATCACAAACTGTTCTGGAAGATCACTACACAGCCACGATACGCTTAGTCGACCAAGATGAGATCCGGCAGGCATGGAAACAAGCTCGGCCAAGTCTTCATTAATATGGTCAGACAGGATATCGCTGCCTGCCGCAAATGCCATAGCGGCTCTGGCACCATATGTATTTTCAAGAAATTGAGACCAGGCCTCTGTGAGTTTTATACTCCTGCACAGAGATAGTTTCATAAGTTTTGGCATCTGATTCCGGGAAAACGATCCAGTTCAGTGCTCTGCAAATTCCTTTGCATTTGTCGATACGAATAGGATTCGCCGGCTTCATATCGGCACCATGTTTTTGTACCTACTCCGGCTCGGGAAGAGGCTTCCTCGATCGTTAGTCCCAGTTCGTTCCGTCTGGATCGGATCTGTCTGGCAAGTACCTGATTTCCTTGAATTGTTTTCTGCTCCATTGATAGACCTCATTTTGATGTGACATGTCATCTTGTTGTCATTACGTCATATAAATGCTGGTTTGTAAAGATAGTTCTCACAAAAATTTTTATATTTTGTTCCGGTTATTCGTAACAGTAAACGTGATTTTGATACCAGAGTTTCCTTAAAGGGAGCATTGGGAGAATCGGGGGTTAAGAGCGGCACTAGGGAAGCAACGGAATAGAAACAGTGGATAGAATCAGAGAAAACAGGAAATTGCTCAGATTATGTGGATGGAACTACCTCCAATTTTGCCATAAAATATTAAGAAGCTGAAATCACTTGGTTTTCTTATACGACATGGTTCTCCTAAAAGTGGTTACTGGGAAGTTACAGATTGCATAGCGAAGAATGATGACCGGGCAATGTCCTATTATATGGAAATTGTGGAAGATAAAGCTGAAAGCGGATTTGAGGTTTCTTATCTGGATTTACATGGAACTACTCCACCAAAAAAAATTTTACCATAAAATATAAAAAACTTTCCCCATACCCCCCTATACATTTCCCACTTCCCATGCTATCATAATCAAAGATAACACCCCACGGCAGACAGTTTCATATGTCTGTAAATGCAGATTGTACAGAGGATAAATACGATGAAAATTCAGGAAAAAATGAGAAAGCCGGTGCTGGAGGCGAAGTATCTGAATGTGGAAAATACAGACAGATACCGCCCCATCATCCGGCTTTTTTATTTAAAATATGAGAAGTTAAAATACTGGCTGTATCAGGAAGAGGTTTTTGAAGAATTAAAAGAAGATCCATATTTTGCGGATTATACGATGGAGCAGTGCCAGCAGGATCTGACAGCCCTGACATCCTGGGGAAATCTGGTTACCATTCAGGACACCAGAAAGGCGGCTACGATTGAAGAATTCAAGAACAAAAAGTTTCGGTATCAATTATCGGAGACAGCGGTAGAAATTGAGCGCATGATTGTACGGATCGAAAATCTGTTTATAGAGGGATCGTCCCTTGAGCCCACATTATTGGAACGGATTCGGATCAATCTGGGAAAGCTGGAAGAAATATCTGTGAAAGAGGACGAGAATATTCATGCCTGGTGGAATGATCTGAACAATGATTTCATTCGATTAAATCAGAATTATCAGGATTATATGCGGGAATTGAACAGCGTAAAAGCAGAAGAGATGATGAGAACCAGAGAGTTTCTTTTATTCAAAGATCGTTTGATGGACTATCTGCGTTCCTTTGTGAAAAGTCTGCAGGTGAATGTGACGGCGATTGAACAGGAACTGAAGAATGTACAGGAAAAAACGGTAAATAATATTTTGCAGAAGGCTACAGCGTATGAGTGTTCCATCCCCCGTATGGATGTGGAAATGGATGAACAGCTGATTTATGAAAAAATCAACGGGCGCTGGGAAAGCATGGTAGAATGGTTTGCAGGAAGAGATGGACAGGAATCAGAAGCAGGCAAGGTATTTGACACAACCAATGAAATTATCAGGAAGATTACGCGTTATGCGGCTCGTATCAGCGAAATGAGCAATCAGGGTTCCAACCGCAGGGAAGAGTATAAAAAGGTGGCCCAAATGTTTGCAAAATGCAGAAATATTTCCGAGGCCCATCGATTGGCAGCGGCTGTTTTTGGGATGGAAAAACCACTGCATTTAAAGGGAGGTATGGCCAGAGAGACGGACAGTATCAACAGCGGGGTATATGAGGAAAAGCCATATGTGGTCACAGTAACGCCCAGGGTTCGTACATATCGGGAAAAGGCGAAAAGAAGCGGGATTACAGACCATTCAAAAGAGAAGGAGGCCATGCGCAGGGCTGAAATACAGCGTCTGGAAAAGGAACGGAAGCTGCTGAGAAGCTATATTAAAAACGGAAGGCTGGAGTTTGCAAATCTTCCGGTGATCGAGCCATATGTGCGGGATATGTTTCTTTTATGGCTGTCTAAGGCATTGGAGAAGAAAAATCACAGAGCCAAGACCGAGGACGGTCAGATGTATTATATTGAAGAGACAGATGCAAAGGAATACTGTACATTAAAATGTACAGACGGAGAGTTTCAGATGCCCTGTTATACGATGGTATTTGAAGAAGGGGAACAGGAGATATGAAGGTACTGGAAGTGCTGCTGAACAACAGATGATTTTAAAATCCAGGGATCGTGAGCTGTATTATCAGGTAAAAGAAGCGCTGGCATCAGGGGAGGAAAAGAAATTTTTAAGAGAAAAGCTGGGGTATCAGGTACTGATCAATCCTTATATGATCAAGGTGGAAAAGCTGCCTGCAGCTGCAGAAAACTGGATGGGGATTTCTGAGTTTTGCGATCCCATTGAGTATGTATTTTTTGCCTGGTTCTTATGTTTCTTGAGGATAAAGAGGCAGAGGATCAGTTTGTGTTGTCAGAGCTTACGGAATATGTACAGAGCCAGTACAGGGAAGAGCAGATTGACTGGACTATTTACCGTTACCGCCGTCATATGATCCGGGTGATGAAATACTGTGTGGCATGTGGAATTTTGAATGTAAATGACGGGACAGAAGAGGGATTTGCAAAAGATGATACCAGTGAAGTTTTGTATGAGAATACAGGGGTTTCACGGTATTTTATGAAAAATTTCACCCAGGATATTATGGGATATACAGTGCCGAAAGATTTTGAAAAAGAAGAGTGGATTGATTTAGATGAGGACAGGGGAATTATCCGAAGACAGCGGGTGTACCGAAGGCTTCTGATGACCATGGGAATGTACAGAGATGGAGATACGGAAGAAGATTTTGCCTATGTGCGTAATTACCGCAATATGATACAGGGAGAATTATCGGAGATGTTTCCATGTGAGCTGCAGGTACACAGCAGCAGTGCGTTTCTGATATTAGAGGAGAACTGCAGGCTTGGCCGGACCTTTCCGGAAGAAAATACACTGTCAGACATTGTGCTGCTTTTGTACCAGCTTTTGCAGGAAGAAATACGGACAGGCAGAGTAGAAGTGCCTCTGGATGAACAAATCCGTCTTCCAAAAGAAAATTTTCAGAGGCTTGTGGAAAAGTGCAAAGAGCAGTTTGGGGTAGGGTTTAATAAGACCTATCGGGAAATGACCTTTGCAGAATTTTACCGGAAAGTATATGATTATATGGAAAATCTGATGATGATAGAGCAGGCATATGGTGATATATACATCCGATCAGCAGCAGGTAAAATCATGGGAAAATATCCGGAAGATTTTGGAAAAGAGGACAAAGGCGATGAATAGTGGAAAGTGGCAGATAAACAGGGCAGGACTGGTGGATTTTTGGTACTATGATGAGGAAACGTTTGAATTTTCGGAAGGCCGTATGCTTTTAAGAGGTTCAAATGGTTCGGGAAAATCAGTTACCATGCAGAGCTTTATTCCTCTTTTACTGGATGGAAATATGCGTCCAGAGCGGTTGGATCCATTTGGTTCTCGTGCAAGGAAAATGGAGAATTATCTTTTGGAAGAAAATGATGACCGGGATGAGAGAACCGGATATCTTTATATGGAATTTAAGCGTCTGGGAAGTGAAGAATATCTGACTTTGGGACTGGGAATCCGTGCAAGAAAGAATAAAAAAGCTGGAATCCTGGTATTTTTGTATTACGGATAACAGACGGGTGGGATATGATATCTTTTTGTATAAAGATCTGGAAAATAAAATCACCTGTTCTAAAATTGAGCTAAAAAACAGGATTGGCGATGGCGGGAAGGTGATGGAGACTCAAAGCGAATATGCAGCCTGTGTGAATCGCCTTCTGTTTGGATTTGAAACCCAGGAAGAGTATAAGGAACTGCTGGAGCTTTTGATCCAGCTTCGTACGCCAAAGCTTTCTAAAGATTTTAAGCCTACCGTTATTAATGAAATTCTGAGCAGTTCGCTGCAGACCTTATCGGAAGATGACTTGCGGCCCATGTCTGAGGCGATTGAAAATATGGATAATTTGAAAACCAATCTGGACAGCTTAAATGAGAGTATCCGGGGGGCCAGACAGATTGAAAAAATTTACGACCAGTATAACCGGATCGTACTTTATAATAAAGCCCGTATGTTTGCAGAAGCTGGAAATGCCTATGAAGACTGTGACCGCGCGGGGAAAAAACAGTTGGAAGAATTGAATGAAAAAACGGTGATGCTGGAAAAAGAAAAACAGCGGTATCAGGAGCTTGCGCGGGAGGAAGAAGTTTTAAAGAAGGAAAAAGAATCCCTCACAAAAAGCGATGCGGCAAAGTTAAAGGAACAGGAACTGAAATTAACGGGAGAACTGCGGGAAAAGGCAGAGGAAAAGTGTGTAAAAGAGAGACAGGAGCAGGAGAAAAAGGATAAGCTGCAGGAAACGGAGAGACGGCTGAAACGGGGAGAGGAAGAAAATGAACGCATCTGGGGAGAGATAGAAACCTGCATTGAGGAAATGGAGGATGAGCTGGAAGACGTACCGTTTGATGAGTTTTCCTTTTTGAAAAAAGAACTTCTGGAAGATAAAAATCCGGATTATTCGTTTGAGTCCCATGTACAGCTTTTGAAAAGGTATACGGAGCAGGCAGAACGGGGAAAAGAGGGATTGACGGAGGAAAAAAACTGCCAGGAAAAATATGATCGTTACTTAAAGGAACTGGATTTGTGTCAGGCAGAACGAAATGGGGCAGAGAGGGAGGTGCAGCAATATGAACGTCTTTTGCAGGAAACAAAGGCAGAGCTGACAGAACAGGTATATCTCTGGGAACGCAGCAATGAAGAGCTTTCTCTTACGCCGGATGTGATGCAGGAGATTTCCAGAAAAATTCAGGGGTATGAACAGGGGAGCGATTATTCTGAAATACGGGAGCTGGCGAAACAAACATTATATGAAAAGGAAAGCGAATTTACCAGAGAACGAATGCTGCTGGAGAAGGAGATGGAAAATGAGAGCGGTGAATTACAGCGATTAGAGGAGGAGCTGACCGAGTGGAAGACGCAGAAAGAGCCGGAACCGGAGCAGCCGGAATGCAGTACAGAAAAACCGCAGTCTTTTAAAAGAAAAAGGGATTCCCTATCAGCAGTTTTATAAGACCATAGAGTTTGGAACAGGGATGGAATCACAGCAGGCAGACCGCCTGGAAGAGGCTCTTCAGCAGATGGGAATACTGGATGCATTGATCATTTCGGAAGAATACAGAGACAAAGTGTTAGAACTGGACTGCGGCGTATGCGACAGGTATATTTTTGGCGATGTTTCTCATGTACGGGAAAATTTGACAAAGGTGCTGGATGTAGATAACGGAGAGAATGATATCCTGTTTTATCAGAAGATTTCAGGAATTTTATCTTCCATTGGATTTGGCAGAAGCAACGATCAGGGAAGAACCTGGATTGATGAACGGGGAAATTATCGTCTGGGAGTCCTGGAAGGAACGGTTACCGGAGAATACCACGCCAGATTTATCGGTATCAGAGCCAGAGAACAATACAGGAAGGAAAAAATAGGAGAACTGGAGACGCTCTGTCATAATAAAATGCAGCAGGTGGAAACAATAAAGGCTGCATTGGAGAAGAACGGCCTGCGTTTGGAGCTGCTTTGGAGAGAATGGGAGAAATTTCCGAAAGATGAAGATTTAAAAACAGCGGCAAAAAGAGCTTGCAGGCTGGGAATACCGGCCTGGAACTCGCGGTCAGGCGGCTAGGAGAGCAGCAGGCGCTCACAGAAACAGAACGGAAAAAACTGGATGAAATTCGTATCAAAGTAAGGGAGCTGTGCGCAAAATGTTACCTTTCTCCCCGTCTGGATCTGTTTGTTTCCGTTTTGGAATCGCTGCATAAATATAAAGATCTGCTTGCCGGGCTTCAGGTGTCTTATGGCAACTATCAAAATGGAGTCCTGTATGTGAAAAGCCAGCAGGAATACAGGGATGATATAGAGCAGGATCTGGATGATATCCGCTATGATTTGAGTAGAATTTCAATAAAGGTCAGGGAACTGGAAGAATTTCTGGTTTCTGTACGAAAACAGCTGGAGCTTACCGATTACGAACAAATCAGAGAACGTCTGGATTATTGTATGCAGAGGCTTATTCTTCTGCCCGGTGAGAGAGAAAGCTGTGTAGGAAGGCAGAATCGATTGGAAAATGAAGCAGCTGTACTGCAGGATAAAATACAGGAAAATGAAAAGAAAAAAGAACAGCTTTCAGATAAAAAAGAAACATACGGAACCGTGTTTAAGCTGGAATATGGTTTGGGATATACGGAAGATGTAATTGAGGAAACCGACGATATGGACGGATTGGCAAAGGCAGTCTGCGGACAGCTTTCAGGAAGCTGCGGAAATAAAAAGCAGGAGGATGTTTTTGGCAGTTTGCAGGAGGTTTATCATCAGAACCGTGGATTTCTTCTGGATTATCAGATTACGCTGTCCTCTCTTTTTGAAGACCTGAATGATGAAAATTCCTTCCTGGATATGAGCGCAAAGAGAATTGATATTTCAGCGAAATACAGGGGAACCGCAGTAAAATTTAAGGAGCTGCTGCAAAAACTCTGTGAAGATGCGAATGGGCTGGCCAAGGTTTTAAGTGAAAGAGACCGGGAACTGTTTGAGGATATTCTGGCGAATACCATCAGTAAAAAAATACGTGCCCGAATTCAGGCAAGCAAACGCTGGGTAGAGAAAATGAACGGACTGATGGAATCCATGCAGACTTCCAGCGGATTGAGACTGAGCCTGCGGTGGAAAAATAAACGGGCAGAAAAAGAAGAACAGCTGGATACCAGAGCTTTGGTGGAATTATTGCAGAAAGACGCCGAAATCATGCGTCCCGAAGAAATAGACAAAATTTCGCTGCATTTCCGTTCCAAGATTGAGGAAGCAAGGAAGCTTGCGGGAGATACAGGAGCAGTGCAGTCCTTCCATGCGACGATGCGGGAGGTTCTGGACTATCGGAAATGGTTTGAATTCCAGCTGGAGTGTCAGAAAACAGGAGAGAAGAAGAAAGAACTTACAGACCGGGTGTTCTTTACGTTCAGCGGAGGCGAAAAAGCCATGTCCATGTATGTACCGTTGTTTTCCGCAGTGGCAGCCAAATATGCGGGAGCCCGTGAAGACGCGCCGAAAATGATTTCTCTGGATGAGGCCTTTGCCGGTGTGGATGAAATGAATATCCGCGATATGTTCCGCCTTATAGTAGAGTTTGAATTTAATTTTATGATCAATTCTCAGATTTTAT
>ENA-OPYY01000302-OPYY01000302.1-human-gut-metagenome-genome-assembly--contig:-NODE-302-length-18513-cov-1.356467_pt1 | contig 18513 bp, 27 predicted proteins | sample MGYA00242472_ERZ504481 | MGnify/ENA primary metagenome ERZ504481 (study PRJEB26092, sample SAMD00036265) | human gut metagenome | host: Homo sapiens | study: EMG produced TPA metagenomics assembly of...
ATCCAATGTGTTTGTATAGCAGGTTACAAATAAATCCATCAGTTCTGGATAGTCTTTTGCTTTTCCTCTTAATTCTTCTAAAAATTTGTCCATTGTTTTCTGCATTTGTTCACTCATTTTTCATAATCCTTTCTTTTCTTATACAATTTCTGCGCCAAAGGGCATAAGCGCCAGCTTTGCAAGCTTAAACTGCTGCAAACCAAAAGGAATGCCTATCACAGTAATACATAAAGCCACCCCAAAAACCAAATGTTCCAGCGCAAGTGGCAGTCCTGATACCACCAGCCAGATAATATTTAAAATCAAAGAGCCTGCCCCTCCGCCATAAGAAACTTCTTTTCCAAAAGGAAAAAAGCTTAAAGATGCAAACTTAAAGCACTGCAGTCCCACAGGAATTCCGATAATCGTAATACACCACAGACATCCTGCCAGACACCAGCTAAGACCGGAAATGCAGCCTCCAAAAATAAACCATAACAAGTTCCCTAAACAGCCCATCTTCTACCTCCTGTTTATTTCTTCCTATCATACCATTCTCAAATATCCTGTGCAAGTATTTGTTTTTTCCTTTTGTGATTTGGTCACAGATATTCTTCTGTTAAATGCGTATACTAAACATATCAATTTTACGAGGTGAATATTTATGAGATTAAAAGATAAAGTAGCAATTATAACCGGAGGAAGCAGAGGTATTGGATATGCCACTGCCGATGCATTTTTAAGAGAAGGCGCAACTGTAATCTTAACTGCCAGTTCTATGCAGTCTGCCCAAAAAGCAGTTGCACAGTTAAAAGAAAAATACCCTGACTCCACAGTAGTAGGAATTAGCCCTGATTTAAGTGATTTAAAAGCTGTAAGAGCCGAATTTAAAAGCGTCACTTCACAATACGGATGTGTAGACATTCTTGTCAACAATGCCGGAGTTTCGGAAAGCACACTTTTTACTGATTATACAGAAGAAATGTTTGATAAAGTTATGGACTTAAATGTAAAAGGCGTATTCAATGCTACCAAAGCAGCATCTGAATGTATGGTAGCACGCAAGAAAGGTGTTATTTTAAGTACCTCTTCTATGGTAAGTATTTACGGACAGCCAAGCGGTATTGCCTATCCTACTTCCAAATTTGCGGTAAATGGTCTTACGGTATCTCTTGCACGAGAACTGGGGCCAAAAGGGATTCGTGTAAATGCAGTAGCCCCCGGAATTACAGAAACAGACATGATGAAGGCAGTTCCAAAGGAAGTCATCGAACCGATGATTGCTCAAATTCCTTTACGCCGTCTGGGACAACCGGAGGACATTGCTAATGCTTTTGTATTTCTAGCTTCTGATGAGGCTTCTTATATTACAGGCGTAGTGCTGAGTGTGGATGGGCTTGCCCGCACATAATCCCAAAAGGAGAGCGCTCAATATTTAATGAGTCTGCTCTCCTTTTACCATGTCTATAAACACTTGCATCTGAGGTGTAATCCACTTATTTTTATAGTGCAATAATTGGCTGTACATTTTTACACCGGGTAAATCTGTATCAAGCTGCCTGAGTTTTCCTCTTTTTAATTCCTTTCTCACCGTAAATTCCGGCAAAAAAGAAACACCCATTCCCCTTTTCAATAAATTGATAATTGTCTCTGTATTCCCAATCTCCAACACAGGTGAAATTCTTAAATCACGTTCTGATAAAAGTCGCTCTAATTCATAATGATAGGCTGCTCCCCTCTCTGTAAGAAGAAAAGGTTCCTGTACCAATTCCTGTATCTGTATTTTTCTCTTTTCCTGTCTTTCTTTTCCCAATGTAACAAAAATAATTTCTTCTGTTCTTTGCATTGCACAAGGCCACTCCGGATTACAAATTTTCTGGTCCAAAGTAAAAATCAAATCCAAATCATTTCCCTTGGCCATATCAAGTAAATCTGCGGTTTTTCCGGATTTAATTACAATTTCAATCTCAGGACAAAGCTTATGAAGCTTTAATATTAAATCAGGCAGCAATGCCGTACAAATCGACTCTACACCCCCTATTCTCAACGTCCCCTTCGGTACACTGTTTTTCTTCGAAAAATCAAGGGCACGATTCGTCACCCTCATAATTTCGTTTGCATAAAAAACAAATTCCTGCCCTTTCTCTGTTAAATAAACTCTTTTCCCTATTCTTTCAAAAAGCTGTGTATCTAATTCCTTTTCCAACTGCTGTATCTGTACCGTAACTGCTGATTGTGAATAGCCCAACTGCTCTGCTGCTTTCGAAAAGTTTTGTGTCCCTGCTACCTTTAAAAAAGTAGCGATATTTCTAATTTCCATATCTTCCTCTTATTACTTTTTTTCATATATATTATAAAATTTATCAATTTAACAAATAGATAATTTTAGTGTAAACTACTATATTAAAGGCGTCAAGATAACAATGAAACTTTAGGAGTTGATAATATTATGATAAACAGTGAAAATATTTTAAACAGCGCTCAGTTAGAAAAAGAAATCAAAAAATTTTGTTCATGATTTTTGTTTGGAAAAGCATGATATTCATACACAGCAGGTCATCTGGAATGCACCGGATGGACAAGCTGAAAAAAATAAAACAGTTGGGAATTCCCAAAGACGGACGTCCTGCTAATGAAGTAGTTCAGGAAATGATGAACGAAGTATATCAATACCGTGGTGACTCCAATCATCCACGTTTCTTTGGCTTTGTACCTGGTCCTGCTTCTTCCATTTCTTGGCTCGGTGATATTATGACATCTGCCTACAATATTCATGCAGGTGGGAGCAAATTGGCTCCCATGGTAAACTGTATTGAACAGGAAGTATTAAAATGGCTCTGCGCTCAAACCGGATTTGGAAAAAAATTCAGGAGGTGTCTTCGTAAGCGGAGGCTCTATGGCAAATATCACAGCACTTACTGCTGCTCGAGACAACAAGCTTACAGATGAAACCCTTCATCTGGGTGTTGCATATATTTCCGACCAAACACACAGCTCTGTTGCAAAAGGTCTTAGAATTATCGGTATTCCCAACAAAAGAATTCGCAAAATTCCTACTACGCCAGACTTTAAAATTAATACAGAAATTTTGGAACAAACGATTTTAGATGACAAAAAAGCCGGACTTATCCCATTTGTAGTTATCGGAACTGCCGGAACTACAAATACCGGAAGTATTGATCCATTCAAAGCTATCGCAGCTATCTGCCAGAAACACAACCTTTGGTTTCATATTGATGGCGCTTACGGCGCTTCTGTCCTGTTAAGTCCTAAATATCGCCACCTTTTAGACGAAACAGAATTGGCTGACAGTTTAAGTTGGGATGCCCATAAATGGCTATTTCAAACTTATGGATGTGCTATGGTTTTGGTAAAAGATATTCAACATTTGTTCCACAGTTTTCACGTAAATCCAGAATATTTAAAAGATGTACAAGGAGATAGAGAACACATTAATACATGGGATATCGGTATGGAACTCACCAGACCTGCCAGAGGATTAAAACTTTGGCTCACCTTACAGATTTTAGGAACAGATTTAATCGGCAGCGCTATTGAACACGGTTTTCAGCTTGCATATTGGGCAGAAGATATTTTAAAAGAGCTTCCTGATTGGGAAATTATATCTCCAGCACAGCTTGCCATGATAAATTTCCGCTATGCCCCAAAAGGGTTATCCAACGAGCAAACCGATCTTTTAAATGAACAAATTTCCGAAAAAATATTGAAAAGCGGATATGCTGCTGTGTTTACTACTGTCCTTCATGGAAAAACAGTCCTTCGCATCTGCGCCCTTCATCCTGAAACAGAAAAAGAAGACATGGAAAAAACAATCCATTTATTAGATACTTATGGGAAGGAACTTTATAAAGATATGAAATAAATTTTAAGCCCGCAAATCTCCATTTCTGAGACTTGCGGGCGGTTTGTTACTATGCTATTCTTGTTTCAAAAAAACTCCTTACATAATCTTTCCCGAAATACCTGTATGCTTTCTCTTTCATATTTTCCAGTGATTGAAGTAAACGTTCTTTAAAATAATATCCTATGCTAATATTATTCTCTAAATCTATGTTCCTTGTTCTCCAATTTAAAATTAGTTTTTCAAATGAAGTTAGTTGGCTTTTAAATTCTTCTACAACTATATTTTCATCAACTGCATCTGTCGAACCAAAAAATTCTTGATATTCACAACGTGTATTCCTACTCACAAATGTATTTAATGAAAGTTGGGATTCTACTTTTTTTATTTTCCTTTGTGTACTTAAGGTTTCTCTCATCAATCCTAGTAAACATGCAATTAAATAGTTCCATCCATCTTTGTTTTCATGAGGATATACCATTTGTGTTATCCTGCAAGCCACGCTATATAAAAATTCTACTTCTTCATATTCTATTATAGACCAATATCGACGTTTCATAATTGTTACAATCAGTTTCTTCTCTTCATAAAACTGTTCATATTCATTACTTTCTTGAGATTGATTTTTCAACTCATTCCATAAATATGATTCTTCAAAATTAGGAATTAACACACCTCTCCATATCTCTTCCTTTAAATCATACAAAAATACAAACTGCAAATTTCCTGTTTTATTCACTGCATTCGAAAGTTCTTCTACGATCTCTTTTGAATAATAATTAGTTTTACACCTCCCCTCTCCTGTTTCTTTAATAATCATTTCTTTCTTGTTTTTCCTATTAATTGATATTTCTATATTGCTTCCCAATTGTTCTCTAAAATGTTTTTTCAAATATATTTGATTTCTTTCTGAATAGACGGTAACTTCACACATTGTTTTTAACATCTTCTTGATTTCACATATATCTAATTTCATACCATACCCTCACGTTTATTTATTCTACTGGTAACATATTGCTTCATAACCGGTAAAATTTCTTTTGCTAACTCCTCGTAATTTTTTTCTTTTCTATATAAAGCTTTTTACGTCCTGCATAAACAATGGTAAATCCGATATTGCAATATCTTCATCCAAAATACTAATAATAAGTATCTCATCTTCAATTAATTTTCTAACAAAGCTTCTCATTTCATACTTGCACCATTTAGACAATAAAAAGTTTCTTGTAATCCAAAAAATCACACTTTCTGCACTTTCTATCCCATTTTGTACACCTTCTACAATCGACTCGCCTATATGAATACTATATTTATCAAACCATACCGGTAACCCCGAGCCGTTCAAATAAGGAAGTAGTTTTTCTACCTCATTTTTATCTTTAGAACTGTGACTAATAAAAACCGGGCTTTGTTTTCCCAATGGCTTCATAATATAACCTTTCTTTTCTAAATCCCCGATTTCTGCGAAAGCAAATGCACCATCAAATATTACATCAACAGATGCTTCATCTAAAACTGTATAGCTATCAAATCGTCTATTTCCCATTTCTTTTAAAAGTTCTATCATTGTTAAATCCTGTCGATACAACAGCCTCCCCCTTCAAACAATTCCTGCATTTCTTCTATATCTTCTTTTTGAGGTCTATCATAACTAACTACTATATACAGTTCTAAATTATACGGTATATTATTTACACATAATGCTACCATCTGTAATGCTTCTGCTTGTTGCTTTCTTACAAGTTCTTTTAATATTTCCCGTAAATGATTTCTTCTTCCATACTCTGCTTCCCATATATAATCTTTATCCATCCCATTTTACCTCTTTTGTTTTTTCATCAGTATATTCTTTTGGAAAAGAAAAAACTATTCGCATTTTTTATGATATTTATCCTTTTATTTCAGGAAATAGTTCTATAGATTTCTAATATACAGAAATGATATTCTGAAATTTTAAGGCTTCACACTATGCTTTGCCTATATGCAATCTGTTCCATATTCTCTGCCAAAAAGACTGCTTGGTATTACATTTTTCATAATATGTATGTGCTCTTTCCAAAAGTTTATTTCTAATCCATTCTGCTGTGTAATCAGCTTTCCACTTAACAATATTATCAAAACAATCCATACTTCTTGTACCAGTCTTAAATCCCGGTTCCCAATATAAATCCAATTTATCATTCCATAATTCATTTGGGCTAACTGATATTTTAGCCAATATATCTCCTCGAATTGTTCCATTTACATTTGGGGATAAAGTGAGACTACTTCTACTACAATTATTATTAAAAATATTCCACTCCATTTCATTGTCTTTTTGAAGCCAATCATGATTTCTTGCAAAAAATAATATTTCTTCCCATTCCATTATATCAATTGTCATAAGACGGTATTTATTTTCCTCTCTACTCAGACCTTCAACTCCAAGAATATTATTGATTTTCTTTCTTGTCACAAAATACTCCTCTTTAAGTTCTTCAAACAACTTATATATATGATATGCAGTATGCGCATTTAAATTAATACGCATATTTTGAATTTGCATACAAATTTCTTCTTCGTCCTCATATCTACCAACATGATGTTTTTTCTCAAATTCTATTTCTGATATAAAATAGTCCTCTAATAACATTTCTTGATTAAATGTAATATATACACCTGACAAATTATGTTGGCGTATCTGAAGCATGCAACTCAACTCGCCTTCATAAGATAATGGTATAAATGCTGATAAATGTATGTCTCCATAACCTTTTGTCCATGATTTTGTTTCGTCTAAATCATAAATTGAAGTCCGCATCAACAATTCGGTTTCATTCACAATGCTAAAATATTTTAATCGTCCCGAATCATATACCATACTAATGCACTCATATACATCTACAATAAAACCAGTTTTTATTTCGTTTTTTCGTTCTATTTCACTTATAAGTTTATTGAAATTCATTACATTTTTTGTATAAGAAAACTTTTTTCCATTCTTTAAACATATAGTATCTGTGCCTTTATATGTATGTTCATGTGAACTCAATATGAGAAAATAAAGTTCATCAATATTCCTATATAACCCTGAGTCATTAAACTTTTTAAGAGTTGTGTCAATTTTTTTCGACTATTTTGCGAAGTTATTTGATATGCAACTCTTTTTCCATAATCAACTAAATCAACAGCTATAAAAGTTCCCGAAACTTCTGCTGATAGTGAAACTAGATTTATATCATACAACTTATTTAATATCTGTCCAAAAATTTCTTCACATATAACATTTATATCTGTTAAGTTATTTTTATTGTTAATGTGAATTGCATCTGCCATTTCTAACAAACGTTTCTTAACTCTTTTTAAATCAATATCTGAATCTTTTATACTCTTTCGTGTAACTTTACGCATTTTAACCTCTTTCTTTTGCTAATCATATTTGTTCAAAAGATCTAATGTAAATTTGAAGCACTCTTTCTCATTCATAATCGTATCTCCAAATAACACCTCTATAAAGAGGACACTTCTTACTGTTAGACTGTCAGCTCAACAGCCATGATAAACAAATGTGATATTTGCAGTACACTCTTCTTTTAAGTTTTTCCATTGTTCATTCATCTTTGTTATCTTATTTTTTCTGTATCCTTCTGGATATTGTATTGATATAAGAATTTTGCTTTGCATTCAAAGCCACCACTATCTGGCTATATGCTTCCATTCCAATATGTTTCTATTAATGTAAACGCAAAATAGCGAGTACCTGTTCAAAATCATCCGATGTGAGATAATAGACTTTTTCCTCTCCCATGAATTGAATTTGCGGATATAAGTCCGAAAGTTCTTTCTGTATGAATTCTTGAACTGCTTCATCTATTGCAGTTACATAATCAAATACGCCTTTTTGTTTTATTTGTTCAGCCGCATTACGATTTGAAAATATTTTTGCCGCCTCACGAACAATTTCCTGTACTTTTAAAATTTCAATCATAATACTTCTTATCCATTAACTATTCATTATTCTGATTTACCAGGACAGAAACATAATCTCCGCCAAGGTTATGTATTTCTTTTAATGCTTTTTTCAAAATGCCTGCTGTCTTCACCTGAAAAGATGCATTTGGTGAAATTACGATTTCATAATTTCCCTTTTTCATCTCTTCATAAAGTTCTTGCACGGTTTCAATACTATGTGAAAACTTCGTACGAACACATCCATACTGAACGGCCTGATGTGTATCGCTGCCACTAATCATTGGAACATCTAATTTTTTTGCAAGCATGCCTGTTTTTTCTTCAAAATAGTCCTGATTCAACGCAATATCCTTGCCATTTAAATCTAAAAAGTGCAGGCGTTTTAACTGCTCGAATGATAGTTCCGGAACATGTCCGCCTTCACGATATGGATGTGCAGCTCCTATTACTATCGGATACTCTTCAAATAAATCCATTAACTTCTTAAAAGGTAAGAATTTCCCCTTTTCCTTATAGGTCGCTAAGCGAGCATTTAATCCTAAGATATGCTCTGGCGTTCCAAGCGATAAAATATGACCACCTTCTGCAATATCTGTTTCCATTCCAGTAAAAACACGTAGCCCTTCCGTTGTTACAAGTGTATCTCCTTCTCTTTTACATTTTTCCATTAAATAGCCATACACTTCATCAAACTGCAACGTATTAAAATGTTCTGTCAAACAGATTGCATCTAACCCTGCTTCTTTTGCCTCTCTTAAAAGCCAATCTGTGTATTCTTTAGAAAACGGCAATTTTTTTGCCAGTTTTCCATGTGTATGAAAATCAATATACATTTTTTCTTTCTCTCCTATACATATACAATTACAACAGCAATAATTGCCATCCAGAGAAAAGAAACTGCTAAAAATAGCAAATCATCATATGTGATTTTTAATGATGATAATTTCATTCTCTTTACGTCCTTATTGGTTGCTGCATAACGATACCCTCTCATTTCCAATGCTTCTACCGTTGTACGGGATCTTTTAGCAGTATTTAACATTAATGGATAAAATGAATGAATAATTATTTTTATTTGATAAATTAAATATTTTATTTTCCCTACAATACCATTAGCTTCAGGTGCTTTCCCTCTTAAACGATAAGACAAGAGTACGTTTTGAAACTCCTCCATCAACATAGGAAGCATTCGATAGGCATAAGAAATCGAAAATGATAATCTTTCCGGACATCCAAACCACATCAATCCATTCGACAATTTATCTGGATCCAATCCAGAGAATACTGTGATAGATGCAAGTGAGACCGTTGCAACTTTCAAAGTCAACACTAATAGTGGGATGATTGTTTCTGTATTTCCACCAAAAAACAAAGATACGATAAACAAATACCCTGTCTGTGAAAAAACACCTAATAAAAACAGAAACAAAACTAATCCCGCAACTCTTGCCAATATGGTGGTCACAACTACCAACGCAAAACAACCTGCAAGAAAGGTAACATTACCGGAAAACCAAGGCACTAGTCCAAAGAACAAATACCATCCGATTAACACTCTTGGATCCAATTTAGCTATTACTGTATCATCATTTCCATATGCATTTTTTAATACCTGATTACGTAAGAAATCCATAGAAAATTTATCCAATATATTTTCTGAAAGTTTTTTTATTGTCTTTTCCATTTTTTCACTCCATCTCTATTCCCTAAACAAAACTTTGTAAAAATTCATCTACGGTATAACAGAATGCATCTTCATGAAGTTCTTTTCCCATTGAAAAGATTTCCGGTGGTCTGATTCCGACCATATCAACAATTTCTTTGTTACCAAAAATTTCATTTCTACTGCCATCAGCAATCACTTTTCCTTGGTAGAGTACAATGATTCTTTCTGCCCATTCTGATACAAGCTGCATATCATGTGTTGCAATCATTACCGTATCTGTCACATCGACCATATCCTTTAATGTTTTCATAATTTCTTTTCGTGTCGCAATATCAAGATTTGCAGTAGGTTCATCTAACAATAAGATTTCTGGATTAAGTGCCACTCCGATTGCGAGACTTGCTCTACGCATCTGACCACCAGATAATAATCTACCATCTTGGTTTTTCAATTCTGTTAAACGAAAACGTTCTAAAAGATCCGCTGTTTTCTCTTTCCAGTTTTCAACTTCTCGAACCTGCATTGCATAAGCGATATCTGCTTCAATCGAATCTTTTATAAACATATCTTCTGGATTCTGATACACCATTGATACATATTTCGATAATCGTTCTGGTTTTGTATCCTGAACTGCCACACCTTTTAGCATGATTTCTCCTACATTTGGCTTAATAAGACCTGTCATCAACTTCATCATTGTTGATTTTCCTGCACCATTAGACCCAATTAATGCAATCTTCTCTCCTTTTAGCAATTCTAGATTCATTTGTTCATAAATTTTCTTTGGTTCACCTTTTACTGAACGATATGATACTGACACATCCTTAAACGAAACAGACACATCACCACCCCGAGATCTATTTTCATGAATTTCAGGTTTTACAAATCTCAGATTTTTAAATACATTTTTTCCATCTGAAATCGTTGAGGGAAGAATACATTCTTTTTCCAATTTTCCTTGTTTTTTCAATTCGTTGGCAGCTAATGTAACCTGTGGCGGAAAAATATTACTTTCCTGTAAATCTTCAACCCTATCCAGCGCTTCCTTTGTTGGGAGCAACCATTCCACATGCCCTTTTTTTAATAAAACAACGTGTTTACAATAATCAGCTATGTACTCTGTATGATGTTCAATTACAATTATCGTCTTTCCTAAACGTTTATTTAAATCCTTTAAAATTCCATAAATCAAATCTGCATGTTTTGGATCCAACTGCGCTATCGGTTCATCTAAAATCAACACATCCGGTTCTAACGAAACCGCTCCGGCCAAAGCTAAAAGATGGGTTTGACCACCTGAAAGCTGCCATATATATTCATCATCTTTTCCTTTTAATCCGCAATCCTGTAATGCCTTTTTCCCTCTTTCCAAATAATCTGGCATTGCATAATTCATACAGGCATATGATGCATCATCCAAACCGTTGGTCTAACAATCTGATTTTCAAAATCTTGATATACGTAGCCTACTGTTTTTGCCAAATCTCCGATTTCTACTGTTTTGGTATCAATTCCGTTTACCCAAATACATCCTTCTAATTTCCCTGTAATAAAATGTGGAATTAATCCATTCATTACTTTGCATAACGTAGATTTGCCGCAACCGTTGTTTCCAACGATTGCGATAAAATCTCCTTTTTCAATATTTAATTCTAAATGATTCAATGTTGGAGCATCTGCCCCTGGATATGTAAATGTTAAATCTTTAATCTCTATAATATTGTTCATTTTATTTTTTGCACCTTAGAATCATCTGCTTTTTTCTTCATAACTACTAATACTACAACTACTACCACTGCTGCAACCAGCATAGCAATTGCCATTGCTCCAGTACTTTCTGCCCACTCAGCTTTCCATTCAATTAATTCAGATCCTGTTTCAGCTAAAAACTCTGCCACAACTGCACCAACAAATGCAGCTCCACATCCAACGATCATCTTAGGTCCAATTGTTGGAAGGGCTGTTTCTGCTGTTCTTGGCTGCATTCCAAGAAGGGGTTCTATTTTTCCATAAAGTTTAGGAACTAAGAACAGTGTTGGCAGTAAGCAGAAAAGAATTCCTGAAAATAACAAATCATTAAAAAATGCAAAACCTTCTGTAAAGAATACTGATTCAGGAAGTCCAGCAACCGCTTCAAAATCTTCAATTGCAAATTGAACTTTTAAAATATCCACCATCATTCCCATAAATAACTGTGCTCCAGTACCAATCATTGCTGCAATCCCGACCATCTTCTGGTTCTTAGGATTTCTAACAAGTCTACCTGCGATGTAGACACCCAATGTTACTGTTACAAATTTTTCAATTTCGCCAAGTCCACCAAATTGTCCTAACATAATTTCACTAAATACCAACTCACCTGTTGCCGCTCCAAGCGCTGCAGAAAGTGGATCAAATAACATAGCCAATACAAGTGGAATAAACAAGAAAAATTCTACTGAAAATTCTACAATTCCTACCTGAAATTTAGGAATCAATTCCGTAAATAAAGTTGCCAAACCATAAAGGGACATTGTAAGTACAAATACCATTAATTTTTGTGATTGTGTTCCTTGTTCTCTTTTCATAACAAATTTCTCCTTTTGCTGTTAGTCATTTTGAATCAGATTAATCGTAACAAACACATGTAAAATCAAAAATCATAATCATGTAAAACTTTTCTAAAAAACTTTCATGTATTCGTAAAATTATCATTCCCTTTGTTGAAATAAACAAAAAAGTATTGTTTCCTATACGAGTTCAATTTAGAATATTTTTCACAAGGAGGAATAGCCATCCCCATAAGGATTGCTTCTTACTATCAGCGGAACTAACACGCCTTTATCTTCAATACTTCGCATCAGTTCAAAAAGCTGAATATCCTGTTCCACCTTAAACGGATGACCTTTAAAGTCGTGCAATTCACTGATTTTCACGTTTCCCGTCTGTAAACCATACTCGTCATTCCCAAAAGAACACGTTGCTTTTGTTTTCTCCACATTCTTCCTCCTTGTCATTTTCAGAGGCATCATCGTGAGTGCTGACAGTGTCCTGAACATAAGAAAACCGCCTGCTCTCCACACAAAAATGTAGAAAACAAGCGGTTTTCGCTTTGTTTCATTATTTAATTGTTGACCATAAGTTTCTGATATGTGAACGACTTACCAATGTGTCCACTCATACCAGTTCCATAACTACTGAGACTTTTATCTCGTGAAAAATCTCTTTTTTTCGCCCAATTTCCGAAGTCTTATTGAACTTGAAAACCCGTGAAAAGTGCGTAAAATCAAGGATTTTTACTACTTCACCCTTTGTAGCAATGTGACGCATTCCACATGAACCGTCTGACAAAATTGATCCACACAGCAAACCTTCTCCACCTGATATCCTCTCCCCAAAAACATCTCCAAATCCCTTGCCAGACTTGTAGGTTTACAGGAAATATACACCAGCTTGTCCACACCATAATCAATAATCTTGATTAGTGTTTTCTTTAGGTGTGAAAAGTTCGCCCACCTTTTTCTAAGGTTATCATAAAAGGAGGTGTTGTTCAATGTCAAAAGTAAAACATAAAATCCATTACAGTAAGTTGAAGCTCGCGCGGATCGCGCCGGCATCTCGCAGCAGGAGCTCTCTGACCGCTCCGGAGTGCCAGTGAAATCCATCGGGAACCTGGAGCAGCTCCGCCGGGATATCAACCGCTGCCGAGTTGACATCGTGTTCCGGCTGGCCCAGGCGCTCGACTGCAGCATGGAAGATCTCCTGGACTTGGAAAAGGTCAGTTATAAAAAAGGATAAGAAACCACCAAAACCGGGTCCTCATTTTTGTGCACATTACGGTTATAAATAACTTGAATAGTACCCTTACTAGAGCTAACATACACACAATGAAAAGAAAAGGAGGATTCAACGTGAGAATTAAAAGTTATAAAGATTTTGGGTATCTCGTGAAATGGATGCATAAGGACTGGGGATTCCGGTTCTTCGTATTCGGAAACGACGGAAGGGTTTATATGAGCCAGGCGTTCTTCTATAATTACAACGCGGAAGCAAAGGCGAAGGAAACCATCGATCTGCTAATCGGCGGCGAACCTCTTCCTGCAGATGTACTTTCCGGATTCACAAACAACTGGAGGAGGATGCATGGATGTCATCTGAAAAGAGCGCATACATAAATCCATCGGGGCTCCTGCCCCGGCATTAAACCACCAATGGCCGGTCCGAAGTCCGGCAGGAAGAAGAGTGACGGGTGCCGTGGATGTTGTTTGACAAGTTTTCCTGGTTTTTAATGTGAAAACCTGAAGGTCTGGCTCCGGCCGGACGTCCTCGTAAACTTTGCACCTGGCCTCTGGCCAGAAAGGAGACATGTGAATGCCTATGATTAAATAGAATACTTCCTGGGTTTTTAGCCGGTTCCCCGCACAGCTTAATCGAACCGCCCACGGCACACTTTGTAAAGAGGTGACTAAAATGTTTAATAAGGAACTTTTGAAGAAGCGCATGGATAGACACGGAGATCAAAACAAGGATCTGGCTGCCTATCTCGGAATGTCTGCGCCCAACTTTTCCACCATCTGGAATGGAAGGCAGCAGTTTAATGTGAAGCACATCCAGCTGATCGCAATCCGGTACTCATTGGATCCTCAGCTCGTGTGGGATATTTTTCTTTTCCCAGAAGAACAGAAGCCAGGGGCTTAAATGCTCCTGGCTTTTTTTTACAATAACTGATTGACTCTGTTCTGTACTGCATTCGGATCATATCCTGCAGCTCTTAAGCGGTTCACTCTGTCTTGGCCATTTCCCCACTTGCCTTGAATGACTTCACGGGCTACTGTGTCTACGGACTTCCCACCTCCGGCTAATCTGTTAACCTTGTCCTGAATGCTCTGGGGATTGTACCCTGCTGCTTTTAGGCGATTAATTCTGTCCTGTCCATTTCCCCACTTGCCGGCTACGACTTCTTTTGCTACCTCTGCTACGGACTTGGATGGCTTTACAGCCTGTCCGCTGAGAAGTCTGTTTACTTCTGCCTGAACGGCATCCGGATTATAACCTGCAGCCTTTAAGCTGTTGATTCGATCCTGACCATTTCCCCACTGCCCTGCAATAACCTCTCGTGCCACTTCTGTGATGGATTTTGAAGGAGTAGGAGGTTTCACAGGTGTTCCGCCTGCGGCATACTTAGGACGAGCATATCCTCGGATGTTTCCGTTTCCAACAGTAAGAACACGTCTTGAAACGGCTTCTCCTTTATTTCCTTCAATGCATGTGATCTGGTTTCCTGACACACTTTCTACGAATCCGATATGATCTGAGTATCCATTGTTAGGCTGGTATCCCTGATCCCAGTTATAAAGTATGATGTCTCCAGGCTTTGGTGTAATGGTACCGTCTTCGATCCAGATTCCCATGCTCTGGAAGATTTTCACGTGCTGTTCGCAGCCGCATTCCCTTCCGATCAGGTCGCTACATCCTGCTGCGATTCCTGCTGCGGACACTGTTGTGTCGCACCATTCGTCAGTGTACTTGACCGCGTATCCTCTCGGTAACGGTTTTACTGAATTGTACAGATCAATAATCTGTCTGAATTTACCATTTGCCTCGCTGTATCCCAGCCATCCTCTCATGACGTTCAAGACGTCTTGCGCTGTTCTTCCCATAGATGATTCCTCCTTATCGTACTGTGTAAGGTTGTACTGTCTTACCAGTTTCATGTTGTTTTCCACATATGTGGAGCTTGTTGCGTATCCATCCGCTTTGATGGTTTCGAGGTATTTCTGCGGATCCGTAATGCCACGAAGGTTCTGGTACCTTGCCAGCTGGATGAATTCAAAGTATCCCTTCACGCCTTCTTCCATGGATCCATAAACCCTGAGTTGTCCTTGATGGTCGTGTGAACTCCAGGCTGGTACTCTTCCTGGGTTGTCATGTTTACGGATGGGCCTGTCCATTTGGTTCCGCATTTCAGACCGAAGTAATTGTGATACTTTGCTGATAGCTTGCTTTCTCCCCACCCTGATTCCAGGATTGCCTGGGCGATGATAGGGCTATGTACCTTGATGCCATACTGCGGAGCGTATTTCTGAACAAACGCCGCTATTTTCTTTATGAATTCTTGTTTCTCCATGTGTTATCCCTCTTTTCTTTTTGTAAAAGCGGACACATCATGTCCGCTCTGGTCCATGTGTTATTTTTTCTTATAGTGAGTGCGATTCCACATTTCGGATACCTTTTCCCAGCCTCCGGTTGCCACTAAATATACCAGGAATGCCGCGATCACTGCTCCGACGAAGTAATACCAGACGAGCTGCGCTTTCATGTAAATGCAAAGAATCACGACTGCCACGGGGCAGAGGATCAATGCGATCACGAGTGCGACTGCATTTGTCTGGATATTCTTAAGGCCAGGCATCTCCTTGATCACCTGGGTGATTGCGCTGACCAGAAAGGCCAGGACTCCGATTGCCACTAAGGCATAGGTTACATACTGCATTAAAATTTCAGCGTTCATGTGTGCTTCCTCCTTTTTTTCGTGGGAAACGGACACGTCATGTCCGCTTCCCGAAATGCATTGCATGCTATAAGAAATCGTTTTCCTCGACGCACTTATCGTAAACGTCTTTGATATTCTTAATTGCGAGCACTGCTTTGTTGTTAGGGAATTTAGGATTCTCTCGACAGAAACTTTCATAGCTGTCGATGTCCTCCAGAATTTGGTCGAAGTGTTCTTTTGTATGTCTTGTTCCCTGTCTTACCTCATCATTGAATCGAAGGATCCGGTATCTCCATGTGTAGGCCATGCCTTCTCCATTTGCCTTTTCCAGCCCCTCCATTTTCCCGATGATGGTTTCGATCTGTTCAGTCAACTTGGCTTGAATGTCGATGCTCTGCTGTCTCCACTCAGGATAGTGCTTTGACTGATCTATGACTTCCTGGATCTGCTCGTTTTGCTTGTAATCATTGATTGCCTTCTGCCCGAAATACTTTGATATCTTCCGGTAGCATCCAACCAGGAAGAGCAGGGCGGCTATGACCACCGCTGCTCTGCTTACTGTGACATCTCCGAACACGTCTATGAAGTTATCCATCTCAGTGTTCCTCTCTTATTGTGTATTCCAGCGGCAGCTCCGGCACGGTTCCTGTCCTGGAGGCATGTAGTAGCGCTCGCATTCGCCACACGTTCCATATCTGGTACAAGTCTTGCCGGTGCATTCCTTCAGATTCATTCTGCAGACCACGCCGCTGTGATGGCTGCATCTGAAGTGGTTATGCTGCTGGTTTCGTTCTGATGATTTCCTTTTTTCATCTTCTGTGATCCATTCTCTTGTAACTGCAGTTGCCAGCGCTTCGTCTGTTAAACGGCCGGCGTGATAAAGTCTTTTTAATCTGCTATACAATTGCGTCACCTCCCAAACTTGCAACGATCAATTCGTCAACGACTGCATTCAAGTCCTTGTTCTCTTTTCTGAGTGTAGCGACCTCTTTCTTCAATACTTCCATTTCTGTAGGCTGCTCCTGGGCGGATTCATCCTTTTTGGCCTGCTCAATCCAGAGGGATACGCTTGCTTTCACGTTGTCCTTAAGGCCACTATGGAACGTTGTTTTCGTCTCGTAGCGATCATAAGTGTAATACTGCTCTGCAGCAGCTCCTTCCTGGATGGATGGCTTCTCAAATGGCCCCTGCACATTGTCGTACAATACGACTGTGCATTCTACGCCTTCTCTTTCTGGGAAGGCCTCAATTTCGAACTGTACAGATGGCTTGATTGTGCTTTCTGTTTTCATTGCTTATTACTCCTTTCAGTTTCTTGATGTTTACGAAGGGCTGCACATACTTCTCATAGAATTGCCTCGAATCTGAATTCTGAACATATCCCATGTAGCTGACCATTCCGCTGGCATTGGTTATCGAGATATACGGCTTCTTAGACACGGTTCTCGCCTTCCGGGATATCCGGAGCATGATGGACTTTCGGATGGTCGTGTATCCATGATGGAATTTAAAACCTAAGAAGTCCAGTGGACGTATGCGTAGGTGGAACACCTGCCAGTTCTCCTTTACTCTCATTCTTACCTTCTCCAGCTCTTTTGAAATGATCCGCAGAGCCTGGTGCAATCTCTTCTTAGATGTATCGAACAAGACCATATCATCAACGTACCGGGTAGAGTGCCTGACGACACATTCCCTCCTGATGAGGTGGTCGATGTCCTGAAAGAAAAAGTTGCAGAACCACGGGGATGTATAGAGTCCTACTGGAATCCCTACCGCATCTATTCCGGAAGCATTCGTTCTCCGGTTGCCATTGGCTGCTGGAAACTGCAGATCAGAATATCCGCAAGTCTTAAGAACCTACGATCTTTGATTCTTTTCCGGAGCTTCTGTCTCAATACCTCATGGCTCATGGACGGGTAGCATTTCTTCACGTCGAGCTTCAGGACTTTGCTTGTACCTGCTGGATCCTTTCTGATCCACTTCTCGATGGCCTTCTTTGCTCCGTCGGTTCCTTTTCCTGGCACGCATCCGCAGCTGTACTCGTATGCACTATGCATAACGACTTCTTTGAAAACCTGAACGAATGCATGATGTATGCACTGGTCAGGATAGAATCTCGGAACTGCTATGATTCTTTTCTTTCGCTTGATTCCATCGTTGATCTCTCTGATTGTGTATGGTTTCGGCACGAAGGTTTCATCTAGCAGCATTCTCTGAATCTTTAAGGCGTGGCCATCAATGTCCGCCAGGACTCTTTGCACAGATGACCGGTTCGTTTTTCTTTTGGATGCGTTCTTGATTGCTGTCTTTATATTTTCTAAATCAGTGACCTTCTCGAAAAGGTGACCGATTCTTTTTTGTATAAACAATTGGTTCCATGGTATTCCTTATCTCTTTGTTAGCCTCACCGACTTTCGATCGTGCTACTTGCCGGTGCCATTTACGGCCAATTTTCACCGAGCGGTGTGGCGCCTGGAGCTTCCAGGCTGGGCCTTGCGGCCACGAGTAAGGGTACGGCATTTTTATATTCAATATTTGGAAAAATGCCAATAGTGAGATAAATTAACAAAGTGGGCGACCGAG
>ENA-OPYY01000305-OPYY01000305.1-human-gut-metagenome-genome-assembly--contig:-NODE-305-length-18492-cov-1.017207_pt1 | contig 18492 bp, 27 predicted proteins | sample MGYA00242472_ERZ504481 | MGnify/ENA primary metagenome ERZ504481 (study PRJEB26092, sample SAMD00036265) | human gut metagenome | host: Homo sapiens | study: EMG produced TPA metagenomics assembly of...
CATTATTTTCTCGGATATAATCCCGTACCATTTCGCTTTGCACCACTGCAAGCTTACTTTCTCTGCTTCCGATTACTACTTTTCTCATATTTACTCCCCTTTATGACTGAGCATTTCCTGTATCATTTCTCTTACACGGCGGACCTTTTTGTGGTCTTTTCCGCATCCATTAAAGCCGATAACCACATTCTCATATTCCAGAATTCCCGGAAAATGAAAATCGCATTTTTCTTGATTGCTGGCTACATTTACCAGTATATTATTCTCTTTGCAAATCTTGTATATTTCTTCGTTTAACGCATGATTATCTGTCACTGCAAGTACAAGGTCTGCATTTTCAATATCTTCTGCTTCAAACTTTTTCTGCTTATAAATAATTTTCCCCTTCTGGCAGAGAGTCTTGACGCTCTCTGTACAGGCAGGTGCGATTACCGTGATTTCCCCCACAAAAGTCAGCAGTGTTTGAATTCTTCTGACAGCAATCTTTCCGCCTCCGATTACCACGGCTCTTTTCTGTGTGAAATCTACAAACAAAGGAAAAAACTTCTTCTCTTTATGCTCCATAAAGCTTTTCCAGCCCTTCTACACAATTTATGAATTCTTCTTTTTCCAAGGTATCACGAAGCCCAAACATCATTTTACTGACAACCTTTCCGGCTGCAACATCAATGGCATTTAAAAGGTTTTCCCTGTCCTCGTCTTCCATAGGTGTTTTTCGCAGAATTTTTAAAATACGCAGGTTTAAATCCTGCACAGCCTCTGCCTGAATATCCTGAATACGAGGGATTAAACTTCTTCCGTCATACCAGCAGTAAAAATCTTCCATCTGCTCTCTTAATATTGCTGCTGCCTTCTGCATACTTTCCTGAAGCTCCAAAGAATTGGTATCAATTTTAAAACTGTCAATATCATAAAGAGTTATGCCCTCTATTTCGTTTACAGACGGCTCAATGTCTCTTGGAACTGCCAAATCAATTAAAATCTGCTGTTTTTTCCCTGTTGCTGCCTGCTGTATCAGCTCCTTGGTAAGGGTAAAGTTCGGACTTGCCGTTGCACTGACAATCAAATCACAGGAAGGGAAGAATTCCATGCGTTCTCCATAGTTAATTCTGTCGCATCCTTTGGGAATGCTTACAATTCCGCTGCGATACTGACGGACGGTAACCGTTACATGAGCGCCTGCCTCTGCCAAAGCCAGTGCAGCCACCTTTCCCATTTCTCCGTTTCCGATTACCATACAATTACTGCCGTCTAAGGAATATCCGGTTTCTCTCAGCTTTTGAATAGCCTGATGAATGACAGAGCTGTTGCCTCTGGAAAATACGACCTCTGTTTTTACTCTTTTTGCGGCAGTTACCGCCATACGAAACAGAACCTCTAAAACGTTGTCTGTACAGTAGACATCTCTTGCCATGGACAGGGCATCCTTTACCTGCGTAATAATCTGGTCTTCTGCCAAAATCTGAGATTTTAAGCCGCTTGTCAGATAAAAAAGATGCTCAATGGCTTCTTCTTCCCTTCGCTCCACAAAATATCTGCGAAATTCTTCCGGATTTTTTCCTTTTTCTTCACACAGAAAATCAAAAAGAGAACCTTCCCATTCCTCCTGTGTACTTGCCCAAATCTCCATTCTGTTGCAGGTAGACAAAATAATACAGCCTAAAATCCCCGGAGCTTCTTTTAATTTCTCCATTGCTGCCGCTGCATTTTTCTTTGTAAAGGAAAACTGCGCACGTATGTCTACGGACGCTTTGTTATAATCAATTCCCACCATGGAAATACTCATTTTTTCTTCCATCTCCTAAATCTTTTGTTTTTGCACTGTTTTTTCATCTTAGCACAGAATTCTTTTCGGTGCAACTTATTGACAAAATCAGATAGTATGTTACAATGAATGCAGAATTGAGTGTTCAAGGTGCCTGCTTGCAGGAGAATAGGAAAGTCAAGTGAAAAGCTTGCACGGTCACGCCGCTGTAAAGGAGAAGTTTTATTTCACTATGTCACTGGAGCTTACTGGGAAGACGAAATAAAATGCTGATGCCTGAGTCAGAAGACCTGCCTTGTACATGCGATTTACACAGGTTACGAACGATGGCCTTGTGTAAGAACAGGTTGGCTCATAGCATGTCAATTTTGCTGGAACCTCTTGTTCTTCTGATAGCCTGTCGGTGTGTACCGAAGGGCTTTTTTTGTTGTATAGAAAATTGTATTCTATACAATAAAACGCTCCGCAGAGAGCACATTATTTTTTAAATCAGAAGGGAGAAGAAAAATGAGTAAACAACGCAAACGAATTTTTGTACTGACTGGTATTCTTGCACTTACTTTTGGAATGATGACAAATGTCAGTGCAATGCACATTATGGAGGGCTATCTGCCCGGCGGCTTTTGTATCGCATGGGGTGCTTTATGTATTCCGTTTTTAGTTGCCGGATTTTTGTCTATTAAAAAGACTTTAGCCGAACATAAAAATTTAATTACACTCCTTGCTATGTCAGGAGCTTTTGTATTCGTAATTTCATCACTGAAAATTCCGTAAAAAACTGTACAGGAAGCTGTTCTCACATGACAGGAACCGGACTGGGCGCTATTTTATTCGGACCTTCCGCCGTTTCTATTTTAGGGCTGATTGTTCTGTTGTTTCAGGCTATTTTACTGGCCCACGGCGGACTGACTACCATCGGAGCAAATACTTTTTCCATGGCAATCGCCGGTCCGTTTGTACCTACGGAATTTTTGTGTTATGTAAAAAAGCAAAAGTAAATAAAATAGTTTCTGTATTTCTTGCAGCAACCTTAGGTGACTTATTTACTTACTGCGTTACAGCTGCACAGATGGCACTTGCTCACAATGCAGATACCACGTTTATGGCTGCTATGGGTAAATTCCTTACTGTATTCGCTCCTACACAGGTACCTTTGGCTATCATTGAAGGTATTATCACTGTTTTGATTATTCAGGGATTAGAAACTTACGCAAAACCTGAGCTTCGTGCTATCGGTTACTTAAAGGAGGGAAAATAATATGAAAAAGAAAGTATTTCTTGCCATTCTTTTGATTTTCTTAATTGCTTTTGTTCCGTTATTCGCATTAAAGGATGCAGAATTTGGCGGTTCTGATGATGCCGGAAGTCAGGTTGTAGAAGAGGTTGACTCTTCTTATGAGCCATGGGCAACTCCTATTTTTGAAAAGCTCATTGGCGGAGAGCTTCCGGGAGAAGTGGAAAGTCTTCTCTTCTGTCTTCAGACAGGAATTGGCGTAGGCGTCATTGCTTTCATCATGGGACGTTTTGTAGAACGCAAGAAATGGATGAAAGACGATAATTAAAATTTCTCTTTGAAAGGAGTTTTCTTATGATTGTCATTGATAAGCTTTGCTATCATTCCAGACTCAGATATGAAAACGCCGGTGAGAAGTTTGCCTTTGCAATAATTACACTTTGTATTTGTGTAATGAGTCGTTCGATTGCAGTGGCAGGTATCGTATTAGCAGTTACAGGGGTTCTTACCGTTAAAAAAGGTGGAGTCCCTGTTTCTCGTTATTTACGTTTTCTCACTGCCCCGATTATTTTTTTATTACTCAGCACCATTGCCATTATGTTTCATCTAAGCCGTACTCCCATGGATATGTTTGCTGTTCCTGTGGGAAGCTGGTACATTACCACCAGCTACTCCTCTTTTCTTTTTATGCGGTGCAGCTTATTTTTTACGGCATTAGGAGCTGTTTCCTGCCTGTATTTTTTATCCTTTACTACGCCGATGCCGGATATTTTGCAGGTTCTTGAGAAGCTCCACTGCCCCAAATTATTGATGGAGCTCATGCTTTTAATTTATCGTTTTATTTTCGTGCTTTTGGATACGGCTTCTGCGCTTTCCACTTCTCAGAACTGCCGTCTTGGAAACCGTGATTATAAAACGTCTTTAAAATCCTCGGAATGTTAGGCTCTGTTTTAATGATAAGAGCCGTGGAACGCTCCAACCGTTTATATGCTTCTATGGAGGCAAGATGCTATGACGATACCATCCGTGTCTTATCGGAAAACCAGCCTCCGAAAAAAAGTGTTATTGCAGCCATTGTTGTATTTGACTCGGCTTTATTTCTGTTTGCTGTATGGAGGAGATTTTTTTCATGAATTCAGATATTATTTTAAAAGCAGAAGATTTATATTTTTCTTATGACGATGAACAAAGCCATTCTTTAAACGGACTTTCTCTGGAAATTAAAAAAGGACAAAAAATCGCATTTATGGGTGCTAACGGAAGCGGAAAATCTACCTTTTTTCTATGCTGTACCGGTATTTTAAAACCGCAAAAGGGAAAACTTTTCTTCCATAATAAAGAAGTTACTTATAAGAAAAAAGAACTTTTAGATTTGCGAAGCAAAATCGGAATTGTTTTTCAGGATCCGGATAATCAGCTTTTTTCAGCCAGTGTCTATCAGGAAATTTCTTTTGGTCCTTTAAATTTAGGACATTCAGAAGAAGAAACAAAAAAAGAAGTTGAAGAAGTCATTGATTATCTGGAAATTACCCCTTTCCGTCATAAACCAACCCATGCATTAAGCGGTGGACAGAAAAAGCAGGTTTCTATTGCTGATATTCTTGTCATGAAACCGGAAATTATTATTTTAGATGAGCCTGCTGCTGCTTTAGATCCTAAGCATACGACTATGGTAAACCATATTGTAGATCAGATGACGCAAAATGGGATTACTGTTTTAATGGCAACTCATGATGTAAATTATGCTTATGAATGGGCAGATGAAATTTTATTATTCCACGAGGGGAAAGTTCTGATGCATGGCACTCCGGCTCAGGTATTCAGCAATCGAGGTGTTTTAAAACAAACAAATTTAGAACCGCCTGCTGTTCTGGAGCTTTTTGAAAGCTTATGCAGAAAAGGAATTTTAAAATCCTCTCTCCCACTTCCGAAAAACTTAAATGCTTTAGAAAAATACATCTCAGATGTGAAAATAAATACACAACTACGGAGGAACAAAAACAGTGTCAAAAGAAACAAAAAAAGCCATCTTGGCTGTAAGCTTTGGAACAAGTCACAATGATACCAGAAAAATTACCATTGATGCCATTGAACAGGATATGCAGGCTGCTTTCCCTGATTATGCCCTCTATCGTGCATGGACCAGCAAAATGATTATCAAAAAAGTAAATGCCAGAGACGGTGTGCATATTTGCAATGTGAAGGAAGCTATGGAGAAAATGCTTCAGGACGGAATTACAGACGTACTTGTTCAGCCTACGCATGTAATTAACGGGATTGAAAACGACCTTATGAAAGAAGATGCTCTTGCTTTTCAGGAGCAGTTTCATTCTATTTCTTTTGGAGACCCGCTTCTTACCAGCGAGCAGGATAATTTAGCCGTTATCGATGCCATTACCTCTGAATTTAAGACTTTAACAAAGGATGAGGTTTTAGTCCTGATGGGGCACGGAACAACTCACTATGCCAACGCAATTTACGCTGCTTTGGACTATACCTTTAAAGATAAGGGGTATTCCAATATTTTTCTGGGAACCGTAGAAGCTTATCCTACCATGGAAAGTCTGTTAAAAATGGTTCATGCTTATCAGCCGAAAAAGGGTTGTTTTGGCGCCGTTTATGATTGTTGCCGGAGACCATGCGAAAAATGATATGGCAAGTGATGAGCCGGACTCTTGGTATAGCCAGTTCAAAGCAGCAGGCTATGATGTAGAGCCTGTATTAAAAGGCTTGGGAGAATATACCGGTATCCGAAAACTTTTTATCGAACATTTAAAAACCATTGATTGTTAAAAAACAGAATGGGATGTCACATCGTATTTAAAGCGACATCCCATTCATTATTTTCCATCCAATTCTTTACTTCTTCCAGTGTCTTTAATTTCCCGTATAAATATTCTTTTACAGGTGTTTCATCCTCCAAAAGGTCGGGTATCATAATTACCTTCATTCCCGCTTTTCCCGCTGAAATAATTCCGTTATAAGAGTCCTCCAGCGCCAGAGCGGCGGCGGGACTGACTTCTAATTTCTCACATGCCAGTGCGTAAATAGCCGGATGCGGTTTCCCATGCTCCACACAATCCCCTGTGATGATTTCCTGAAAATAATCAAAAATCCCTTGCTCCTTCAGCGCTTCCTTAGCATACATTTGATGGGTGGAGGTTGCCACTGCCATAGGAATGTTTTTCTTCTTTAAATAATCTAAAAGAGAAAGCAGACCTCTTTTTGGGAATTCCCTTCTCTTTCTCATAGTCATAATAGACCTGATGATATCCGTCTAAAAACGCCTCTAAAGGAAAATCTGCGCCGTATTTCTTCAGAAAATAAGCATTTCTTTGGGCTCTGTTCATGCCCAATGTATTTTTGATGTTATCGCCCAGCTTTCCGTAGCCCAGATTTTCCCCTGTCACATCCCAACTGTACTTAATAATCCGCTCGGTATCCAGCATTAAACCATCCATATCAAAAACAACTGCTTTTGGTAAAAACGGTTCTTCTTTTATCCAGTATTCTGCCATTTTATTCACTTTGAATTGCAGCTCCTATCTGACTGTAAATATTTTCTGCGTCCAGCACATGGAAAGGCTCGGTGTTATGATTTCCATCTGCTCCTGCTGTTACTAAAATGTATTCCTGTCCCTCTACCATTGCCAGACTTGCCAGACACTGACCAGCCGCATTGGTAAAGCCTGTTTTGCCGCCCAGAATTTCTCCGTCTGTCACCTCTAAGGTCGATTTCTTGTCATACATGGTACTTTCAAAGGTAATTCCGTTTGGCTCTGCTGCTGTGGGAGCAGTTGTATAAGAACGGGTGGTAAAAACCTCATAAAAGGTTTCATTTTTAATTGCCTGCTCTAATAATATCATAATATCTGTAACGGTTGTATAGTGCTCCTCTTCATGCAGACCTGAGGCATTTACAAAGTGAGAATTTAACATCCCAAGCTCCTTGGCTCTTTCATTCATTTTTTCAGCAAAGGCTTCTTCACTTCCTGATATTCTGCATGCCAGCGCAGTACAACATTCTGCTCCTGACGGCAGCATCAGACCATACAGCAAATCTTTTACAGAAACTTTTTCTCCCGGCTGAAAGCCTGCCATGGAAGCTCCTCTTTCATATTCAGCCAAAACCTCGTCTACCGGAATTTGAACCTTCTCCTCCAAATCAGAAAGCTCTTCCACGGCAATCAACAAGGTGAGAATTTTTGTCATAGACGCAGGATAAATGCGTTCTTCTGCATTTTTAGAAGCCAGTACCTTATTGTTTTGTACGTCCTTTACAATAGCGGCTTCACTGTAAATATCCATATCAATCTGAACATTCAGCCGTTCCTCCAGCTTTCGTCTTTCTTCTTCCTCCTGCTGTCTTCTCCGTTCTTCCTCGGCTGCTATCCTTGCTTTTTCCTCCTGTTTTCTGTCATAAGCCTGTTTTAGCTTTATTCCGCCTAAAAGAGCGGTCAGGCAAAAAATGCACACAGCTAAAACCGTAAACATAATTCTTCTTTTTCTTCTGACTTCTTTCATTCGTTGTTGTTTCTTCATAATTTCTCCATATCCTATTATCTATTCTGTTTCAGGCAATAAACGCAGTTATTCCATGACAAAGCAATTTCTGTTTGTCATGGAATAATAAGCTTGTTTATTCATATATTTCTACTTCTGAAATACCATTGTCATTCCATCTGCTTCCCTCATAAGAGTCTGCAATATACATGGAAATGTAAGACGCATCTATTGGTTCCTCAAAGGAAAGACAGAATTTTTTTCTTTTCGTCGGAAAATTCAATATCCTTTGTCTCACTGTCTCCCACTTGGATTGTCAATGTCTTTGGCCGTGCACTATATTCCCAGAGCTGGTCGCTTCTCCAGTTTCCTAAATATAATACAAGATAACGAACCTTATGATTTCCATCGAAATTTATCCGAATACCGGTTGTCTCTCCTGTGTTTTCCTCATTCTCCTGCCAGGAGGTGCTACTGTCTCCGTCAACTGCACTTTGTGCACTGTAATCATAAGTGTCAGACTCTTTGATGGAGTTTTGTTCGGTACTGACAGGTACAATCTTCTGATATTGGGAAAAATCAATTTCATCCGGATTTACCAGTTGAAACGCTCCTGTTTTGTCGTTTCCTCTTGCGCAGCATCCTGTTTCTCTGTTTCATCCACTTCTTTCTCAATCTCCTCAGACGGAGTATCCTGATGAACCACTTCTTTATGTAATTTTTCATAATACTCCTTTTCCTGCATGTCTAAATCTTTCATCCGTTTCATTCCCAAAGCAATGCCAATTCCAAGGCATAAAAGCAACAGAAAAGTAATGAGAATGGCAATGTTTCGCCTTTTCTTTTTTTTCTCGGGACTTAAAGGGGGCTTTTCCTCTTCCTCCTCTTCTTCGTCTTCCTCGTCAAAAAGGTCTTCTTCCCAGACATTCTCCTCTTCTTCCGCAACAGCCGGTTCAACCTCCTGACATTCCATCTGCGGTTCTTCTTGCGGTTCTTCATTCAGCTCGGTGTTTCTTCTGGTTCTGTAACAGAAGTATCTTCCTTTTCTTCGGCTTCTGTGGGTTTTTCAACTTGTGGCTTTTCTTGCTCCGGTTCTTCTTCTGTTTGTATAATTTTTTCTTCTTCCTTTGGAACATTTGTCATTTGTACAGGCTTTGTAGGCTCTGCCTTCTCTTCTCCCTGCTCTGCCTTTAAAATTTCTTCCAGTTCCTCGTCTGTCTTATAATAAGCCCATCTATCGTCCTCATCCATGTATTCGGGAAAAACAGCTTTTCCGCACCGTCCACAGTAGAGATCGGTATCCGGGATTTCTTTTCCGCATCTGTCACATTTCATGTTTTTTCCTTCCTGAAATTCCTATTTCCAGTAATCTCTTTCATTATCAATCATGTATAATAAAGCGTTACAGATACATGCGGCAATATTGCTTCCACCTTTTCTTCCTCTGGCAACAATATAAGGAACGTCTGTATCCATAATCATTTCCTTAGATTGTACCACATTTACAAAGCCAACGGGAACCCCTATAATTAAATACGGAGAAATTTTTTTCTCATTTATCAGTTCATACAGTCTTACAAGAGCAGTAGGCGCATTTCCGATAGCAAAAATCAATGGTTTTCCAAGTTCAGCCGCTTTGTCCATACTTGCTGTGGCTCTGGTGCTACCCATCTCCTTTGCTTTTTTTGCCACATCCTCATCAGACATAAAGCAATAAACCTCACCGCCGTACTTTGCCAGTGCCTTTTTGTTAATTCCTGCCTTTGCCATCTGTGTATCTGTGACAATACAGGCGCCGTTTTTAATGGCTTCAATGGCTTTTTCCACTGCATTTGGAGAAAAACAAAGATTATCCGCATAGTCAAAATCAGCGCTTGTGTGAATACATCTTTTTACAATACATTCTGTACCGGGAATTAATTTTTTATCTCCCAGCTCTTCCGTAATAATTTCAAAGCTTCTTGTTTCGATTTCTTTTGGTTTTACATTTTCTAATTCTACTTTCATTTATGGTCTGCCTCTCTTTTATTCTAATCCGGCTTCTAAAATCTCATAAATTTTCTTCATATCTAAATGCTTTCGAAGACCGTCTGCCAGTTTATCATATTGTGTTTCCTTAAATGCGGCAAAATCAATCCCCGTCATTTCAGAAACATCAAGCCCCTTTTCTTCTCCGATGGCTTTTACTATATTTTTTGCAACAGCTTCCTTATCAAAAATGCCGTGTACATAAGAGCCGTAAACATTGTTGCAGTAAGCTCCGTCCTGCTTTGTTGTATTTTGAACGTGGTCGGTGATTTCCGTGAAAGGATGTGCACCTTCCAGCAGTACACTTTCTCCCATGTGAATTTCATATCCTTCCAGCTTTACGCCTGTAAGAGAACTTAACGCACCTTCTACCTTTGGGAAAGTACCGGAAACTCTTGTGCGTGTTTTCAAATTCTGAAACACGGTTTCCATTGGCAAAAGTCCCATGCCCTTTATCTCACCCCCGGCTTCAACGCCGTCAGGGTCTGAAAGCTTTTCTCCCAACATCTGATAACCGCCGCAAATGCCAAAAATAATCTTGCCTTCTGCTGCTTTTTTCAAAATCGCCGCTTCCAGTCCGTTTTGTCTTAACCAGAGTAAATCTTCCATAGTGTTTTTCGTTCCCGGTAAAATAATCATATCGGGATTTTTCAGCTCATTGACTGCTTTTACATAGCGCAGGGAAACACCGGAAATCATTTCCAGAGCATTAAAGTCCGTAAAATTGGAAATTCTGGGCACACGGATAACTGCAATATCAATGACGCCGATTTCCTGCTTATCGGAAAAACGTTCGGTGAGGCTGTCCTCTCTTCGACCTCCAATTCCATATAAGGGGCTACTCCCACCACGGGAATACCTGTTTTTTCTTCCAGACTTACCACTCCCGGCTCTAAAATGGTTTTATCCCCTCGGAATTTATTGATAATCATGCCCTTTACCATTTTCTGCTCGTCTTCCTCCAGCAGCATAACTGTTCCGATTAACTGTGCAAAAACGCCGCCTCTGTCAATATCTCCCACCAGAAGTACAGGAGCTTTTGCCTGCTTTGCCATACCCATGTTTACAATGTCTTCTTTTTTTAAATTGATTTCTGCAGGACTTCCTGCTCCTTCAATGACAATAATATCATACTCTTCTTCCAGCTTACGGTAAGCTTCCATCACCTTGGGAAGAAGCTGTTTCTTGTAAGCAAAATAGTCTCTGGCGCTCATCGTTCCCAGCACTTCTCCGTTTACAATCACCTGACTTCCCACATCATTGGTAGGTTTTAAAAGAATAGGGTTCATGAATACGGAAGGCTTAATTCCCGCTGCCTCTGCCTGCATGACCTGCGCTCTTCCCATCTCCAGCCCGTCTTCTGTAATAAAAGAATTTAACGCCATATTCTGAGACTTAAATGGCGCTACCCGATAGCCATCCTGCTTAAAAATTCTGCAAAGTCCTGCTGCCAAAAGACTCTTTCCTGCATTGGACATTGTTCCCTGTATCATAATTGCCTTTGCCATTGCTATTTCCTCTTTTCCCCGTTTAAAATATATTCCAAAGCTTCTGTTAAGCGCTCGTTTTCTTCTCTTTTTCGAACTGCAATACGGTAAAATCCTTTTTCCAGATTTGGATAATTACTGCAGTCTCTTATGGCAATCCCCTGCTTTAAACAGTTCTCCTTTAAATGTAAAGGGCCTTTAAAAAAGATATAGTTTGCTTTTGAGGGATAACAGAAAAGCTCTAATTTTCTTAATTTTTCTAACAGCCATTCTTTTTCTGCTTTGATTTTACTAAGTGTTTCTTTTACATACTCTTTTTCTTTTAACGCTGCTATTCCCGCCTCCTGTGCCAGCACCGATACATTCCACGGCTGCATTACTGCCTGCATATTTTCTAAAGTCTGGTTGTCACTGCAAAATCCATAGCCCAGACGAATACCCGCCATTGCATATTTCTTGGTGAACGCCTTCAGCAAAAAGAAGTTGGTATAAGTTTCCAGATAGGCTTTCATAGTATAAGCTTCCGAATTTTCGATAAAATCAATAAAACATTCATCCAGCACAAGAAAGGCATCTGAACGCTTGCAGCGCTGTAAAAGCTTTTCTACATAGCTTCTGTCTGCCAATATTCCTGTCGGGTTGTTGGGATTACAGAAGAACACCATATCAATGTCTTCGGTAATTCTGTCTATAAAATTCTCCTGCGGCACAAAGCCTTTTTCCTCTGAAAGCGGCACATACACGATTTCACATCCCACAGAAGACAAAGCCTGCTCATATTTCGGCAAAAGTAGGAGCTGGAAGCAATGCCTTTTTTGGCTTTCTTGCCAGTACCAGACCGAAAATCAAATCTGCCGCTCCGTTGCCGCAAATAATTCTTTCTTCCGGTACTTCTTCTTCCTCTGCCAATGCTTTGCGAAGGGCATCGCAGCTTACGTCAGGATAACATTCCGCTTTCTCAAGCGCCTGTATGACTGCCTCCTTCACGCCCTTGGGCATCCCGTAGGGATTACAATTTGCGGAGAAATCTAAAATACCGGGATTACGGTATACGTCTCCGCCGTGTATGTGTATCTTTGTCATTGTTTTAATCTCCTTTAAAGAAATAGAATACCTGCCAATAAGACAGTTCTTACTGCCACAAAAAGCACTGCCCCTAAAAAGGAGCTTACATATAATAAGGTATTGGCACGTTTAATATCTTCATATTCAATATCTCGGTTTGCATCTCCGATGGTAGGTTTTTCATATAATTTCCCAAAATAATAGGCATTTCCCGCAAGCTGCACATTTAAAGCGCCTGCCATGACTGCTTCTGTCTGCGCAGAATTCGGACTGGCATGCTTGTATCTGTCTCTGAGAAAAATTTTTTTTGCATTTTTTGCCGTCAAAGCCTTCCAGATAAGCAGCTGCAATCATCAGCCATGCGGAAATTCTGGCAGGAATATAATTGACTATATCATCCAGCTTTGCAGCATATCTTCCGAAATTGATATATTTCTCATTCTTATATCCCACCATTGAGTCCATGGTATTTATCCCCTTATAGATAAACATCAGCACAGGGCCTCCGATTGCCATGTAAAAAAGAGGTGCGATAATTCCGTCTGAAGTATTTTCTGCAACAGTTTCCACTGCCGCCTTTGTAATTCCTTTTTCATCCAGTGATTTTGTATCACGTCCCACAATCATAGAAACCGCATGTCTTGCGCCTTCTAAATCGCCCTTTTTCAGCTCTTTATATACCTTCATGCTTTCCTGCTTTAAAGATTTTACCGCAAGCATCTGGTAGCAAAAAAAGCTTTCAATCACAATTCCCAGTACGGTATGTATTTGATAGCCGATATACAAAATAGCAAGAGGTACAAAACCGGATAGGAAACAAATGGAAATCACCAGCGCCAGTCCCGCTTTTCGTTCTCCTTTTTCTGTCTTTGGAAATAGATTTCTTAAATGTTTTTCAAAAAAAGAAATGCCGTTTCCGATTATTCGGACCGGATGGTAAAGCCATCTGGGGTCTCCCAAAAAGTAAATCTATAAAAAAGCCCAAAAGCAGGGCAGTTCCTGTCCATCTTATCATGATTTTATCCTTTCTGTACCAGACTGATTTCTTTTTTCTGCTCCCAAGCTTCCCTGTCTATGTGAAGCAGATAAAATTCTCCGTTCCCAATCTGCCATTTAAAGTATTCGCCTTTCGGCTCTGCAAAATGGGAAAGGATGCTCATGATTGTACCTCCGTGTACTACCATGGCAATTTGCCTGTGTTCTTTTTGAAAAAAGCTTTTTAAAATACATTCTTCAAAGCCTTTAATACATCTTTCTCGAAATTCTTCCACCCCTTCTCCGTTTGGAAAAGGCAGTGTTCCGTTGCTGTCAATCCATTCCTGATATTCTTTTACGCTTGACAGCTCCTGATAGTTTTTGTTTTCAAATTTTCCAAAATCACACTCTTTTAACTGTATATTTGTTTCCACAGAAAGCTTTGGATAAATCAGCGCCGCTGTTTCCAAGCATCGTTTCATAGGACTTGCATATACAAGCTCTGCCTTTGGATATTGTTTCTTTCTTATCTCCTCTATGCCAAGAGAGCACAAATTTTCATCGGTCTTACAGCCAATATATCTGCCTTTGAGATTTCCCAATGTTTTTCCGTGACGGATTAAAACTACTTTAAGCATCTTTTATCACCATGCCAAGACCGCATACCACACGGATGACCTGTCTGCTTTTTGCAGCCAGTTGTGTGCAGAGCCGCCCTGTACTCTCTCTGTATTTTCTGTCAAAGGCATCTATGGGGACTACACCATATCCTAATTCATTGGAAATCACAATTAAATCCGGATTTTTTTCCTGAATTTTCTCTGCTAAATTCTCAAAATCCCACTCTTTTTCCAGTCCCTTTTTTACCCATTCATGAAAATGATACAGACAGGTACAATGAAAAATATCATCATATTCTGCATTTTTTCCGTCTGTCATCTGCTCTTCGGAAAGAGAAAATTTCTCTTTTACATATTCTTTCTTTCCCTGAAAAGCGCCGCCTATAATTAACTTCATGGTCTTTCCCTTCTTTTATATCATTCTGCTGATGCTTTCACCGATTACACAGGAAAACGCTATCACCAGTTCGCAAATCTGCATGTGAAAACCGGCTAAATCTCCGGTAATTCCTCCAAATTCCTTCATAGACATTTTATAATAATACCAATATTCCAGAGCAGCTCCGGTTACCGCACATGCCCCGATGACAGGGCTGTATGCCAGCATTGCACACACGCAAAGAATAACATAAACGCAGGAAACAATTCTTACGCAATTCTTCTGTGCTCCGTCAGAAAAAGTAGCTGCAAGCCCTGTATTCTTTGCCATAGGAAAGCTGGCAATGGAAAAGCTTCCCAGCGCTCTGGAAAGCACAAAGCCGATACATACCACCGGCAGGCTCTGTAACGTAATTTCATGATACATGCCGTAGTACAGGAAAAAATACACCACGGCAGTGATAATGGCAAAGGCTCCTGCATGGGAGTCCTTTAAAATTTCCAGCTTACGTTCTCTTGGCTGATAGGAATGAATGGCGTCTGAAGTGTCCAGCAAGCCGTCCAAATGAATACCTCCTGTGAGAAATACCGGTATCATAACAAAAATCATTGCATAAAAGCCTCTGCTTTCTGTAAGATATCTTCCATAAAAGCCCCAAAGCCATACAACTCCGCCGATTATCACACCAATGAGGGGGAAAAAGCACATAATATAGCGCATATTTTCCTTTTTCCAGTCACTGGCAGGCATTGGGATTTTGGAATACATAGAAAATGCAATTTTAAAGCTGTTCCATAATTTTCCATTTTATTGTCCTTCTTTTCGCTCTGTGTTTTTCTGCTGCACCGGAATGCCATACACCACTTCGGTTACTTCCTTCGCCCACGCGGCAAGTCTCGCATTAATTTCTCCCAGATATTTCTGATATTGTTTTGTTTCCTCATCATACTCTATTCCATCGGAAAAAATTTCATTTGTTACAATGACCACCTGCTCGGCCTGTTTGTCTAAATTTTTCACACCTTCTAAAATTTCTTCCACTACCTTCTCTTTTGCGCCGTTTTCCTGAAACATTTCATTGGCGGTAAGATTAGAAAGACACTCTAAAAGTACGCAGGAGTGTTTCGGTATTTTCACATTTTTTAAGCCTACATAACATTCCACAGTAGAAAAATTTTTTTCTGCCCGCATAGCACGATGACGGGCAATCCTTTGATGACTTTCCTCGTCAAAAGGGTACATGGTGGCAATATAAATACGGTTGAAATCCCCGAATTCTACTACCTTTTGCTCTGCATAAGCGGATTTTCCGCTGCCGCTTCCCCCTGTAATTAAAGTAATCATTTTGTCTTTCCTCTCTAATCCAAGGGCTGGTAAGCATCCATTCCCCAGTTTCCGAAATCCCCCATCTGATTGTAAACTGCCAAACCGGTATCCAGCAGCGGGAATAAATTCAATGCTCCCGTTCCTTCTCCCAGACACATGTCACAATACAGAGGCGCTTCTTTTCCCAGCGCTTCTAAAAGCAATGCGCCTGCCGGTTCTTTGGAAACGTGGGTAGCCAACATATAATCCTTTGCCAGAGGACAAATCGTTGCCGCTGCCAAAGCTCCTGTGGCAGAAATGACTCCGTCAATTAAAACAGGAATATGAAGGGCTGCCCCTCCTAAAAACAGTCCGGCAATCGCTGCAATATCAAATCCCCCTACCTTAGAAAGTACATCAATGGCATCTGTTTTATCAGGCTGATGAAGGGCAATGGCTTTTTTAATTGCTGTAATTTTGCGGTTTAAGCCTTCCGTAGAAAGTCCCGCTCCCCTGCCTGTCATTCTTTCCACAGGAATATCTAAGAGTACAGAAGCCACAGCGCTGCTGGTCGTGGTATTTCCAATGCCCATTTCACCGGTTGCAAGAATATGATAGCCCTCTTCCTTCATCATCTGCGCTGCTCTATTCCGATTTCAATGGCACGGATTGCCTGTTCCCTTGTCATTGCAGGCTCTTTTGTCATATTTTTTGTTCCATAGGCGATTTTGCGGTTAAAAATACGGACGTCTCTTGCCACACCTACATCAATGGGAAAAATATCACAGCCCACACTTTTGCACATAATGCTGGAGGCTGCTTTTTCCTGTAAGAAATTTTCCGCCACCAGAGCCGTAATTTCCTGCCCTGTCTGTGTGACGCCCTCTTCTACTACGCCGTTGTCCGCACACATGGGAATAAAACTCTTTTTTCACGCACACCTTTGGCGTACCTGTAATTCCCGCAATCTGCACAATCATATCCTCCAGCTTTCCGAGGCTGTGCAGGGGATGGGCGATACTGTCCCAATGTGCCTGACTGCTTTTCATTGCTTCTTCGTTTAACGGCTGTATTTTTTCTAAAGCTTCCTGCAAATTCATTTTTCAAGTCCTCCTGACTGTCTTTTCTTAAAATCCCTGCTGCAATCCAGAAATGCTTTTGGCAATTCCGGATTTCCGTAATAATAAAAATGAGGAAATCCCGCCGTCATAGTCGGCGTACTGTGAATACAATCCCAGCCTCTTTTACCTGTGGGCTTTTTTGCATAAAAAATCAGCTCCGCAGCTTGTAGAGTCAAAATAGTGAAACTCATGTGCCGGACACATACCAAGCTGTCTTCCGAATACCGGCTTTTTACAGGACGCTTCAATATACCCAAAACGAGACAGCTTTCCTGTATTAAAGACCTTCCCTTTAATCTGTCCTACTCCCTGACGAAAAACCCCTTTTTCATCCTCAAAGATATCGTGGAGATAAATAAAACCGCCGCATTCTGCCAAAACCGGCATCCCCTTTGAAAGAGCTTCTTTTATCTGTTCCCTCATAGAAAGATTTTCTTCCAGCGCTTTTCCGTATAATTCAGGATAACCGCCATACAGTAATAAGCCCTGAATATCAGGTGGCAGCTCTTTATCGTGAATAGGAGAAAACGGAATGAGCTCTGCGCCCATTTCCTCTAAAAGCTTTAGGTTGTCCTCATAGAAAAAGCAAAACGCTTCATCCTTTGCCAAGCCTATTTTTATTTTTTCTCCCTGATTTTTCAAGCTTTGAAAATATTCTTTTGTTTCTTTTTCAACAGAAATAGCAGGAGCGCTCTTTCCAAGCTCAATAAGTCCATGGAAATCTATGGTCTCCTCCATACGCTTGGCAAGCTTTCCAAGCTTTTCCTTGAAATCCTGTATTTCATTAGGCATTACAAGCCCTAAATGGCGGCTTTCAATGACACAGTCTGTTACCACAGGAACATAGCCATATACTTTTTATTCCCCAGCTTTGTTTCAATCATTTCTTTTACTCTGGGATACAGCATGGAAGAAATCTGGTTCAGCAGTACGCCTTTGATGTTGCTGTCCGGCATAAAATTCACAAATCCCTGAATAAAGGGAAGAATAGAGACGCTCATTCCTTTACAATTAACAATCAGCACCACAGGTGTCTGTGTCACCTTTGCCAAATCATAGGCGCTTGCCCTTGTGGTTGTTCCGCCTACGCCGTCATAATAGCCCATAACACCTTCCATTACGGCAATGTCACAGTCTTCCAGATTTCGTTTTAATAAATATCTGGTTCTGTCCGGCGTGGTAAAAAAGTATCTAAATTTCGGGATTTTGTTCCGATTACCTTTGTGTGAAACATAGGGTCAATATAATCCGGCCCACACTTAAAAGAGGCTGTTTGAAGTCCTCTGTTTTTTCAATGCCTGTAAAATCCCACAGGTAATCAGGGTTTTTCCGCTGCCGCTCGCACCGGCTGTTAAAAGAAAACGAGCTGTACTCATAGTTCTATCCTCTCTGCTGACAATTTCCCGTACAGGAAATAATATAAATGGGGTTTTCGCCCATCATCATGTGATATCTGCCGACTGTTTTTGATTTGCTCACAGTCATCTGCACAATTTCTGTGTCCGTTACAGGCAGGGTTTTCAAACACTCCAAAGCTTCTGACACGCTCTCCAAGGCAATACAGTTAATAACTATGCGAACCTTTGAATTTTTCTCTAAAAGCAGTTCCATAATTTCCTTCATATTTCCGGAAGAGCCCCCGATAAAGGCATGGGTAGGCGCTTCTAAAGCTTTCATTGCTTCCGGAGCCAGTCCTTCTATAATCTCCAGATTATCCGCCTGAAACTGCTCTTTGTTTTTCTTTAAAAGCTCCACTGCCAGTTCTTTTTTTCAATGGCATATACTTTTCCCTTATAAGCCCTCAGCGCCATTTCGATTGCCACAGAGCCTGTACCTGCCCCTATGTCATAGCATACAGAGTTTTCAAAAAGTCTCAGCTTGGAAAGAGACACCGTTCGAACCTCTTCCTTTGTCATGGGAACCTTATCTCTTAAAAATTCTTCATCTCTTATGCCGTGGGTTGCCGACTGCTGCCTGTAATTTTCATTTTCCACATATAAAACGCTTAAG
>ENA-OPYY01000307-OPYY01000307.1-human-gut-metagenome-genome-assembly--contig:-NODE-307-length-18400-cov-1.401248_pt1 | contig 18400 bp, 22 predicted proteins | sample MGYA00242472_ERZ504481 | MGnify/ENA primary metagenome ERZ504481 (study PRJEB26092, sample SAMD00036265) | human gut metagenome | host: Homo sapiens | study: EMG produced TPA metagenomics assembly of...
CAAGCACTTCTCCTTTTCTCAGTTCAAAAGAAGCATCCATACAGCTTGGCATATATTTTCCAGTCAGCCCTTCTACTTTCATCAACACTTCTCCCGGCTTATTAGTCTTCTCCGGGAAACGTTCCGTCAGATCTCGACCTACCATCAACTTGATGATTTCATCCATTGTGATATCTTTTGCAGACTTTGTTGCGATCCATTTTCCATCACGCATGATCGTAACGTCATCCGAAATCTCCAGAATCTCTTCCATCTTATGGGAAATATATACCATACCAACTCCACGATCGCGCAGACGGTTGATGATCCTAAATAAATGTCCAACTTCTTCCTTAGTCAGGGAAGATGTAGGCTCATCAAGTACAAGGATCTTGGCATCGTAAGATACTGCTTTCGCAATCTCTACCATCTGCCTCTGTGAGACAGACAACTCACCGATGATTGTTTTTGGATCTACATCAATATCAAGATCCTCAAAAATTTTCTTTGTCTCCTCGTAGCATTTCTTATCGTCAATAAAGCCGCCCTTTTTAATGAATCTTCCAAGCCACAGGTTCTCCATTACGCTGCGCCGCAATACCTGGTTCAGCTCCTGATGTACCATTGCCACCCCATTGTCAAGCGCTTGCTTCGGATTTGTAAAACGCACTGGTTTTCCATCAATTTTGATCTCCCCGGCATCCTCTACATAGACACCGAACAGACATTTCATTAATGTACTTTTTCCTGCTCCATTCTCTCCCATAAGAGCGTGGACGCTTCCTTTTTTCAGCATTAAATTTGCTTTATCGAGTGCTTTGACACCTGGGAACTGCTTTTCAATGTTCGTCATTTCCAGAATATATTCTGACATTTTTTCGCTCACCACTCTTCCTCATACTGCGAAGTGCGTTTGAAAATTGCGGAAAAGAACTTTCAAATACACTCCAGAGCATATCTCTTTCCTTTGATACACTCTATGAGAGGTGGTACAAGAATCATTGCCTCCTGCACCACCTCAGTTATTTGTTACATGTTACAAATGAATCTAAAACTATTTTGTAATAGGTGCATATGGAATACGAACTGAGAATCCGTCTTCTGCCATTTCGTAATCTGTTCCTTCAATAAAGTCTTTACCCTGAGCTGCATTTGCACCGATTGCAACAAGTGCCTTACCCATTGCATCTCCATCCTGTTTTACAGTACCAGCCATTTTTCCTGATTTGATTGCTTCCATACCAGCTTCTGTTGCATCCACACCGAATACCGGAGCATCTGATTTTCCATTGATACCAGCGATTGCTCCAAGTGCCATGTCATCGTTGTTACAGAATACAGCTTCAATCTTATCTCCGTTTGCAGACATCTGAGCTTCCATCTGTGTCTGAGCCTGGTCTGTCATCCAGTTTGCAACAAGTGGTTCGATTCCCATATTGTCCATCACAAGTCCACGTTCCTCTGCCTGTTTTACAGCATATTCTGTACGTGCCTCAGCTTCTGGGTTACCTGGTTCTCCTTTGAATACGATATACTGAATTTTTCCATCTCCATTTTTATCGATTGCTTCTTTGTCTGCCTCATACATATCAGCAAGCATATCTCCCTGCATTACACCAGCTTCTGAAGCTGTTGTTCCAACGAAGATACCTTCACAAGATTCTACAACTTCTTTTGCAGGCTCTCTGTTAAAGAATACTGCCGGAATGTCTGCTGCTTTCGCCTTATCTGCAAGTCCCTGTGCAGAACCTGTATCAACTGCATTGATCAGAAGTGCATCTACTCCTTTAGAAATCAGAACGTCTAACTGGTCATTCTGCTTTGACTGGTCTCCCTGTCCATCCTGCATATCCAGTTTAATCTCAACATCTGCTTCTTTTGCATATTTTTCGATTGCAGAACGTACTGTAGAAATGTATGTATCATCATATTTGTATACGAGAACACCTAATTTGATTGCGTCTCCGTCTTTCTTTGCATCTTTTCCACCTTCATCACTGCCTCCGCCGCAGCCTGCAAGTAATGAAAGTGACATTGCTGCACATAACATTCCACATACGATTTTCTTTTTCATAGTTTTTTTCCTCCTTTAAAAACACGACTCTTGTTCTTGATGACTATATTATAAGCAAAAAATTCATAGGATTCCATACAGATTTCTATGGTATTCTATGAATTTTCTTTGATTTTATCATCATTTTAAACATTTTATATAATTTTTGTTCGACATATTTGTGCAGATTTACACTCTCTATTCTCCCAGTTCTGGACAGATCTTAATTTCCCATGGAATCCATACTTCCCGGTCATGTCCTTCCAAGATTCCCTTTGGCACTGTTCCTTCTTTTTTTAGCCCGCATACCATGCGTGCAATATATTCCGCATAAATGTCAGAGTCTGCCTTCACGGTTCCAAGCATCTTCCCGTCTCTGACTGCCATAAGCCCTTCCTCCGTGCCATCGATGCCTACCACACTGATATCTGTCCTGCCCTCCTGGCGAAGTGTCTCGATCGCGCCAAGTGCCATATCATCATTGTTACATAAAATCAGTTCCAGCTCCCCCTCTTCTTCCTTCAGCCACCGTCCAACGATTGCTGCCGCCTGCTCTTTCATCCAGTTTGCAACCCCTCCTGTGATCCTTTTTGCAGGAACTCCAGAAGATGTCATTGTCTTTACTGACCACTCGGAACGGATAATGGCATCCTGATGCCCGGTCTCCCCCTCTAAAACGGCATACCCTACAACCCCGTCTCCGTTCTTATCCAACACCGCAGGATCCTTTCGATATACTGATGCCACAAGCTCTCCCTGCAATCTCCCGGACTCCTGTGCATCTGATCCTACATAATAAATATGCTGCCCTTTTCTCAGATCATCCTGTACCGGCTGACGGTTAAAGAAAATCAGAGGGATCTCTGATTCCTCCGCACGATCGATCATCGTCGACACATTTGTCCGATCCACTGCATTGACACAGATGACATCATACGCAAGCGCTGCGAAATGTTCCACCTGCTCATTTTGTTCATTCTGATCATTTTCTGCGGATACAATCTTGCATGAATCTTGATCCCCTGCTGCTTCTCGCATGCTTTCAACTGCCGCTCTATTTTTTTGTCAACAAATTTACATAAGTATCATCACTTTGATAAATCGAGATCCCGACTTTGAGTGTGTCCTCTTCTTTCTGTTTTTCTTTTCTTCTTGAAATGCCCGCTGCTGCCACACAGATCACTGCCACTGCCACCGCCAAAAGCCCCATCTGTGTTTTCCACTTTTTGTACTCTCTCATCACTTATCCCTGACCTTCCACTATGAAATTGGAAACAACAATGCCTCATATTCCTTGTCGTAGAGATTTTCCTGTCTTACAAGCACCTGCTCCATCTTTACTGTCCGCTGTCTCGTCCCATTCTGGATACTTTTCATCGCCGCCTCCACACTCAGATATCCTTTATCATATTCGTTGCAGATCACTGCCGCACACACTTTTCCTTCTTCAAGCAAAGTCAGCATCTTGTTCGAACAGCCAATTCCGTAAAGCCTGTCGGGAATTTTCTGTAAATTGACGATTTGCGAAAACGTGTATGGATCTGCTGCAACGACAACTTCTCCTTCGATCTCAAATCCTTGACGGTACTGTCTGCGGATCACAGTGCAGCCTCCGTCTTCCAATTCTTTTTCTAATATATCCAGACAATTTGCAGTCTCTTTTGCCGAGACATCTGATGCATAAAGAGCAACGCTTGCGTCTTTCTTTTCTTCCAGTACAGCTCTCGCCAGCTTTTTTGCTGACTTTTCACTGTCACAAATATAGGCTCCAAATTTTTTTTCCGAATGAAGCTCCTTTTCCAGCGTGATCACCGGAACCTGAAGCTTGCTCTGATCCAGAAATTTTTTCCATCTGTACCTGGTCTGCTGGCACTGTGATCACCGCCTGCGCGCCATTTTCCACCGCCTCTTCGATCGCAGCCTCCTGCTCTGCAGCATTTCCACTGAGATATGGTGCATCCACAACTAGATCTACATTCCACTTCTTCGCAGCCTTCTCCATACCCTTCCGGAGGGATTGAAAGCGGTCATCTGCACTTCCGTCAGTCACAAATGCGATGGTATACACCTCTTTTCGGTTCTCTTCCAACACAAAATCTGTGGATGCAATTAAAAATAGAAGGATAATTCCACAGAGCGCCGCGATAATTCCTATTTTTTCTGCTTTCTTCACAGCAATTCTCCCTCCTGCCCATACGCTATTTTAGGCTGCGTCAATGTAATACAAGTGCCTTCGTCCGGCTCCGACTCAATTTGGATTCCATATTCTTTTCCATATGCAAGCTGGATCCGCTCTCCGACATTTCGCATACCGATCCCCGAACCTTTCTTCGAAGAGACAACTTTCCCCGCGCGAATCTCTTCCAGACGCTCCGGCATAATTCCCGGACCATTATCCACAACTTGAAAAATCAACTTTTCTTCTTTCAAATATGCTTTGATAAAAACTTCTCCATCCCCATCTTGAAACTCCATTCCATAAGCAACTGCATTTTCTACAATCGGCTGCAGGATCAACTTCAGCGTGGATAGCTCAAGGACTTCCTCCTCCACCTCAAAATAATATTCAAACTTATTTTTATAACGCATCTTCTGAATCGTCAGGTAATTTTTTACATGTTCAATCTCATCTCGGACTGTAATGATCGTCTTCCCTTTGCTCAATCCAATTCGAAAAAAACGTGCAAGAGCCGTCAGTGCGCGTACTGCATCCTGTGGTTTCTCATTCTCGACCATCCACACGACAATATCCAGTGTGTTATAAAGAAAATGTGGATTGATCTGTGACTGAAGCGTATCCAGTTCGTTCTTTCTCTGAATCTCCTGCTCCCTCACAATATCTTCCATCAATTTCTTGATCCGCACTTTCATCTTGCGAATCGAACGTCCCAGATGACTGATTTCATATGCTCCGCGCTCCTCGATCGTTGTTTCCAGATCCCCCTCCGCAATCCGCTTCACAGCGCCTTCCAGATGCTCGATCGGGATTGTCACTTTCTTTGATATATAAGAGTTGATAATTGACAAGATTAACATAAAAGACATGACAAGCGCGATCAGGAAAATAATATTTTTCACTGTGGAAAGCTGTGCCGCCTTATCAGAAACCACCCCAACAATTTTCCATCCTGTATATCCGACAGACTTGATCGTCACCTTCCGATGCTGTCCCTCAAACACCTCATCATGAACCCCGTCTTTGTATGCAGATGCTTTCTCATGATTTTCCTGCTCAATCCCATCTAGGATCAACTGCTGCTGCGGATGATAAATTAAATTCCCCGCTCCGTCTACCAGATAAATATACCCTTCTTCCCCAAGGGAAATATTTTTGAAAATACTTTCCAGCTGTTCGTATTTCAGATCGATCAAAAGTACACCATCCTGCACCTCATAGGCATCAGACACCTGCACCATCCTGCTCAACGTCAGTACATGTGCATAATTCCCCTTGCTGTTGACAAACAAATTCTGTACATGCGGCCTAGAAAAATGCTGATTTTCTGTCTGTGTCACTGCATTCTGAAACCACGCTTCCTTCGTCACATCTACCCCAGGCTTTAATTTTGCTGCCGGTGCGGAAACAAGTAAGTCCCCTTCTTTGGAAAACAGGGCAATGTTCTGGATAGACGACTTGTTCGTATCGTACAAAAGCGCAAAGCCCTCTTCCACCGGAACATTTTCCTCAGACTTCAAAACCGAAAAGTAAAGAGAATCTGAAATTCTCATAATATTCCGCAGTTCTGATGTCAACGTATTATTGACCTGTTCAATCAGCGCCCGATTCTGCTTTTCGACAATTCCCTGAAGCTGAAGCGAAAATCGGTTATAAAAAGAAGTCCCCATCAGCACCGCAGCGAGAAGCGCTGTGAGTGTAAATGCCCCCCAGATCACATAGCGCAGGCTGACTTTTGAATAAAATGCGTTCCACTTCTGATAAAATTTTCTATTCATTATGATTTTCCTTTGTATTTGCTTGGTGATACACCAAATTTCTTTTTAAAGACATAACTGAAATAATTGGGCTCCGGATATCCGACTTTCGCAGCAATGATATACGTCTTGTCATCTGTATGATTCAACAATTCCACCGCTTTATTTAACCGTACATCCGTCAGATAGGCAACATAATTTTGTCCGGTTTCCTTCTTAAATACAGTAGAAAAATAAGATGGACTCAGATGCAGACTGCTGCACAACATCTCAACAGACAGTTCTGGATTGGCATAATTCTCCTGAATGTACTCTTTTGCCTCCTTAATGATATCAATCGTCATATTTTCTCTTCTCTGCACAAGCTGCGTATGGATCTCACAGCAAAGTTTCAGAAGAAACTGCTCTACTTCCTCTGTCGTCTTCATATGCAGCACCTGTTCATAGCAGTCTGTGCCATATCCAAAAATCCTCTGTTCTTCCAGTTCATTGCTCCATACAACCTGCAAAATACTATTCAATACACTGATGACATAGCTCTTACATTGCCTGGAATAAATCTTCCCATCTGCAATCCGGCCGATAATCTTCGTAAGTTCACACGCAATCTCCTCTTCCTGTTCAAATTTGACTGCATGGATCAGTGCATTTTTCTCCTGCTCCTCAAAAATCAGTGTCTCTGTCTTCTTTGGCTCCACATCTCGAATATAGATCACATTCCCCATATCCGGAACTGCCCGGTATCCACTTGCCTCCTTTGCTTCCATAAACGATTGCGGCACCTGTCTGATCCACTGTTTCTTGCTTCCGACTCCGATGGAAATCTGAAGTCCAAACACTTGTCTGCATACTTTTTGAATCTGGTCAAACACGCCGAGCAGTTCGTTAACCGTCTGCTCCTGCGAAAGCGCAATCACTACTCCAATCTCCTTCTCACAGATAAATCGTGCAAATGGGTACTTTTCTGTCAAATATTCATCGATTACTTTTTCCACTGACACCTGGTGCAATTCTTTTTCCTCTACCACTGCACCTCCCTCTACGGTTTCTTCCTGTTCAATACAAAACATCGCAACAATCCACCTATCAGAATCCCGAATCTCCGGAACATATTCCTCCAGCTTCTCATAGAACTCTTCCTTGACGATTTTTTCTTCCATCCAGTCATTTAAAAACTTTTCTTTTAAAATCGGAAAATTCTTCCGATAATTCTCTCTTAAAATACGGATGTCTCTCTGCTGCTCAAGATACTTGTCTCTTTTCTCGCGGATCCGCTGAAGAATCTCCCCTAATTCCTCACTGTTTACCGGTTTTAAAATGTACTCTGTCACTCCGCACTTCATCGCCTGCTTCGCATATTCAAAATCATTGTATCCAGAAAAGATGACAACCTCCTTCCCCGGATATTTTTCTTTCACTGTCTCTGCAAGCTGAAGTCCATCCATATATGGCATGTGAATATCCGTGATAATCACATCCGGATCAAGAATATGGATCTTCTCAAGTGCGTCTTCCCCATTCTCTGCATCTCCCACTACATGAAATCCCAGTGCTTCCCAATCCATCTTACGGATAATGCTTGTGCGGACTTCTTCCTCATCATCTACCAGCATAATTTTATACGGCATATTTCCTCTCCTTCTGTCTGCCATTCACATTTTACATAGGTTCTCTGCCTGGTGCTTTCAATGATTTTTTCCAGAAAAAACAGACTGCATCTTTGACATGCAGCCTGCCTTCTATTTCTTATAATGTGTTCAGGAATCTTGCAAACGCTGTTCTTCCTTCTTCTGTACACTTGTAAACACCTGCATCTTCTAATACTTTTGTAAAGACAATTCCGACTTCTTCTTTTAAAATGTCCATTACATTCTCTTTTGTAATTGTATCATACTTCGGCAGGAATTTCTCTACCCATTTTGTATGTTTCTCGATCATTTCATTTTCAGAAATGTCCTTGCCCTCTACAATGTACTCTGCAAGTGTCTCCAGTTCTTGTTTCATCTGGACGGCAATACTGCCAGTCCCATTACTTCGATCAATCCGATATTTTCTTTTTTAATATTGTGATACTCGGCATGTGGATGATACAGCCCAAGCGGATGTTCCTCTGTAGTAATATTGTTGCGGAGTGTCAGATCCAGTTCATAGATCTCCCCGACCTTTCTTGCAATCGGTGTGATCGTATTATGTGGTTCTCCATCTGTCTCTGCAAATACGAACGCTTCTTCGTCTGTATAGCCTCTCCATGCATTAAGGATATGTGTTCCCAGTTCGATCAACCGCTTCTCATCCTTGCTTCTTAAACGGATCACTGACAGTGGCCATTTTACGATTCCACTCTCCACATCTTCAAAGCCTTTTACTTCAAAATGTTTTTCAATTGGAGCTTTCGCCATCGCAAATGTGTAATGCCCTCCCTGAAAATGATCGTGGCTTAAAATCGATCCTCCTACGATTGGAAGATCTGCATTGGATCCAAGGAAATAGTGTGGGAATAATTTTACGAAATCAAATAATTTCATAAATGTTTCCTTCTCGATCTTCATCGGTGTGTGTTTTCCATTAAATACGATGCAGTGTTCGTTGTAGTATACGTATGGAGAATACTGGAATCCCCATGCACTGTCATTGACTGTGATCGGCATGATTCTATGATTTTCCCTCGCCGGATGATTGACTCTTCCTGCATATCCTTCATTTTCCACACAGAGCAGACATTTTGGATAACTGCTTGCTTTCGCATTTTTTGCCGCTGCGATCGCCTTTGGATCTTTCTCCGGTTTTGACAAGTTGATCGTAATATCAATCTCACCATATGGCTGTCCACCGTCCATTTCCAGTCTTTCTTTACCCGGTAACGACGGATGTAATCGCTGTCCTGGCTCAGCTTATAGTAATAATCTGTGGCAGCTTCCGGAGATTCCTCATATTTCTTCCAGAAGGTCTCCTGCACTTGCGCCGGACGAGGCATCAGGCAATTCATCATCTTCGTATCGAACAGATCCCTATATACTACACTGTTCTCGATGATTCCACGACTGCACGCCTCATCCAACAGTTCCCCTAAGATCTCTTCTAACTCTTTTCCCCCGTTTACTTCTACTTCTTCATAGTCATCTTCATGAAATAATTCCAGCAGAAGATTTGTTGTGTAGATTCGCTCGCACTCCGGTGTCAATCCTGCATCGATCCCATACTGTACTAATCTTTTAATATTTTCTGATAACATATTTTCTCTCCTAAAACTCATCCTATTTCCTGTCCGCTTTTCAATCAGGCTTATCCATTCAGCACTCTTGCACCGTCTCCGATGTCTACTACATAAAATTCTGCCTCATGTCCGACTTTTGCAAGATACTGCTCTCCGATGTTTTTAATAAATCTATCTACTGCATCGTTTTTCACAATGCTGACCGTACATCCGCCGAATCCGCCTCCTGTAATACGAGATCCGATCACACCTTCTGTTTCCCATGCAAGATCCACGAGAATATCGATCTCTTTACAAGAAACTTCATAGTCATCTCTCAGTGATCTGTGTGACTCGTTCATCAGTTTTCCAAATTCTTCAATTCGATTTTCTTTCAGAGCTTCCACCGCACGGATCGTTCTCTGATTTTCATAAACAGCATGTCTTGCTCTCTTCTGTCTGATTTCGCTCTTGATTGCATCTTTATGCTTCTCAAATGCTTCCTCTGTCAAATCTCCCAATGTCTGCACAGCAACCACTTCCTGCAATTCCTTCAACGCCGTCTCGCACTCGTTTCTTCTGTCATTGTAAGCAGAATCTACAAGACTATGTTTTACTTTGCTGTTGATGATAACAATCTTCGCATCTTCCAGAACAACCGGTGCATATTCATACTGAAGTGTATTCGTATCAAGGAAAATCGCATTGTCCTTCTTTCCCATCGCACTCGCAAACTGATCCATGATTCCGCAATTGCATCCATTAAAATTATTCTCTGAAAACTGTCCGATCAGAGCAATATCTGTCATAGAGACATCAAATCCAAACATATCTTTTAAAATCACGCCCGTCAACACTTCTAAGGAAGCAGAAGAAGATAATCCGGAACCGTTTGGAATATTTCCATATAATAAAATATCCAGTCCATTCGGCAATTTGTATCCTCTCTCCTCAAATGCCACATCACTCCCTTTGGATAGTTCGTCCACTCTGCAGCTTTATATGGTTTCAGATCCTCCAGAGATGATTCGATCACTCCAAGCCGTTCAAAATTTACTGAGTAAAACCGAAGCTTATTATCTTCTCTCTTCCTTGCAATCCCATATGTTCCAAGTGTCAGTGCACATGGAAACACGTGTCCCCCATTGTAATCTGTATGTTCTCCGATCAAATTCACGCGCCCAGGTGCAAAGTAAGTGCGGATATCTCCTTCCGCGCCAAAAAGTTCCTGAAATTTCTCCACTAATTTTGCCGTCATTCTTCTTTTTCCTTTCTTTTGTTTTAATATTCTTGTTTTAAAACACTTTCTCTGTTTATTATATCATAGATCGCAGGCGTGTCAAAGGATTTTTTGTTGCTCTTGTCTGTTTATTAACAATTTTGACTATCTTTTAACTTTTATTGCTTTTTTATTCAGCATAAGTTACAATCGCTGTAAGAGAGTCTTTTTTGCTTTATATAAATTTTCTTTTCGATGGAAGAAGCTTTCTATAAACTCAAAACGACAAATATTTATGAGAGGTGATATTATGAGCAGACTTGAGATTTCGACTCCGGATAAGGCCCAGCTTGTTGTGGAAGGTCTCTACAAAGACCTCGAGAGAAGGATCGAATCCAGTCCTCCGGGCTTATGTCCGGTCGACATATCCAGAGCATTTCTGGAACTTTGTCATGCACAGACTTGTGGAAAGTGTGTCCCTTGCCGTATCGGACTTGGACAGCTTAAAAATCTGATCACAGATGTTCTTGACGGAAAGGCAACTCTGAAAACACTTGATCTGATGGAAGATCTTGCGCTTTCCATCATGGATTCTGCTGACTGTGCAATCGGCTATGAAGCCGCACATATGGTATACAAAGGCCTTATCGGCTACCGGGAAGACTACGAAGAACATATCCGTCAGGGACGCTGTACCTGCACGTTCCACCAACCAGTACCTTGTGTTTCGCTCTGTCCGGCAAAGGTTGATATCCCTGGATACATCGCACTTGTAGGAGAAGGCCGCTATGCAGATGCAGTACGACTGATCCGCAAAGACAACCCATTTCCAACTACATGCGGATATATCTGTGAACATCCTTGCGAAGCCAGATGCCGTCGCAACATGGTAGACGACTCCATCAATATCCGCGGACTGAAGCGCGTTGCCGCAGATTTTTCCGGAAAGGTTCCACCTCCGAAATGCGCCAAATCTACCGGCAAGAAAGTTGCTGTCGTAGGAGGCGGACCTGGAGGACTTAGCAGTGCTACTTCCTTCAGCTGATGGGACATCAGGTGACTGTTTATGAGATGCTTCCAAAACTTGGCGGTATGCTCCGCTATGGAATCCCAAATTACCGTCTTCCGAAAGAGCAGCTTGATAAGGATATTGAGGCAATCCTGGAAACAGGCGTGGAAGTGAAACACGGACTTAGAATCGGCGAAGATATTACTGTACAAAGCTTCGCGAACAATATGATGCTGTCCTGATCACAATCGGTGCAAGTACAGACAAGAAGCTTGGAATCGACGGAGAACAATCAGAAGGAGTTCTCTCCGCTGTAAAATTCTTAAGAGATGTCGGAAACGGTAATCCTACTGACTTAACCGGTCAGGAAGTAGCTGTCATCGGAGGCGGAAATGTATCCATGGATGCAGTCCGCACTGCTGTCCGTCTCGGCGCAAAAAAAGTTAGCATCGTCTACCGGAGACGTGTGGCCGATATGACTGCCCTTCCGGAAGAGATCGAAGGCGCTGTTGCAGAAGGAATCGAAGTGCAGACACTGAAATCTCCTTCCCGCATTGTCACGGATGAAAATGGTCATGTACAGGGACTTTATGTCACACCACAGATGATCAGTAAGATCAAAGATGGTCGTGCAAGTGTACGTCCGACTGGCGAGGAAGATCAGTTTATCCCTTGTACAACACTGATCGTTGCGATTGGTCAGGATATTGAATTCCAGCACTTTGAAGAGGCTGGTGTCCCAGTACAGCGTGGACGGATCATGTCCGAGAAAAATGCCGGATTCGAAAACATCCCTGGCGTTTTTGCCGGTGGAGACTGTGCAACTGGTCCTGCCTCCGTCATCAAAGCGATTGCAGCAGCAAAGGTTGTTGCAGCTAATATTGATGAATATCTTGGATTCCACCATATCATTTCTGCTGATGTAGAAATTCCGGAACCAAGACTGGATGACAGAACCCCTTGCGGAAGAGTAAATATGACAGAACGTGAAGTCTGTAAACGTATCCACGACTTTGACGGGGTAGAAATCTGTATGACCGAACAAGAAGCAAAGCAGGAGGCATCTCGCTGCCTTCGCTGTGATCACTTCGGCTTCGGCATATTTAAAGGAGGTCGAGAAACATTATGGTAAATCTTGTACATCTTACAATCGACAATAAACCGATCACTGTGCCAGCCGGCACAACGATCCTGGAAGCAGCCGAACATAATGGAATCCCGATTCCAAAATTATGTTATTTAAAAGATATCAACGAGATTGGCGCCTGCCGTGTATGCGTGGTCGAACTGGAGGGCAAAGATAAACTGATCATCTCCTGCAATAATAAAGTAGAAGAGGGCATGGTCATCTACACTAACAGTCCGAAAGTTCGCATGAACCGGCGAAAAACAGTAGAGTTGATCCTCTCTCAGCATGACTGCCGCTGTGCAACCTGCGTAAAGAGCGGAAACTGTACTCTCCAGAAAATCGCAAATGACCTGAACATTCTTGAAGTGCCGTTTCAACAAGAATTGGAACAGACTCCGTGGAACAAAGATTTCCCATTGATCCGCGATTCTTCTAAATGCATCAAATGTATGCGCTGTATTCAAGTCTGTGACAAGATCCAGAGTTTGAATATCTGGGATGTAGAAAGCACCGGATCCCGCACAACTGTACACGTATCAAAGAATCGTAAGATTGAAGATGCTGACTGTTCGCTCTGTGGTCAGTGCATTACCCACTGTCCGGTAGGTGCACTTCGCGAACGCGACGACACTGAAAAAGTCTGGTCTGCACTTGCCAACAAGAAAAAAATCACTGTCGTACAGATCGCACCTGCTGTTCGTGCAGCCTGGGGGGAAGCACTCGGCATGAAACGAGAAGAGGCAACGGTCGGAAAGATCGTCGACGCTCTTCGAAAGATCGGTTTTGACTATGTATTTGACACAGCATTCTCTGCTGATCTTACGATCATGGAAGAAGGAGCAGAATTTTTAGAACGGCTCCAGAACGGCGAACTCAAAGACCGCCCGATGTTCACCTCCTGCTGCCCAGGATGGATTCGTTTCATTAAATCCCAGTATCCGCACCTTGTGCCGCAGTTATCAAGCGCAAAATCTCCACAGCAGATGTTCGGTGCGGTCATGAAAACATACTTTGCGAAATCAATTGGTGTAGATCCGGAAAATATTTGTACGGTATCGATCATGCCTTGTCTTGCAAAGAAAGGCGAACGCAATATGGAACTCTTCTATGAAGAATATGCCGGCCATGATGTTGACATCGTTTTGACAACCCGTGAACTAGTGCGCATGATCCGCTCCGCTCACATCGCACCATCTACTCTGGTAGATGCCCCTTGTGATACGCTGATGCAGGATGGTTCCGGCGCCGGAGTCATTTTTGGGCAACCGGAGGTGTTATGGAAGCGGCGCTTCGCTCCGCATACTTCCTCGTAACCGGAAAGAACCCGGATGCCGATGCATTCTCTGTTGTCAGAAGCAACAACTTAAATCACGGTGCTGTCTGTGCAGAGATTCCAATCGGTGATACAGTTGTAAGAGCAGCTGTTGTCAGCGGACTTGGCAATGCCAGACAACTGATTGAAATGATCGAGCGCGGTGATGTCCACTATGACTTTGTAGAAGTCATGGCCTGTCCGGGCGGATGTGTCGGCGGCGGCGGACAACCGATCCACGATGGTCAGGAGCTCGCCCTTGAACGTGGAAAGAATCTGTACTTCCTCGATAAAAATGCAAATATCCGATTCTCACACGAGAACAAAGATGTATTAAAACTGTACGAAGACTTTATGGGCAAACCACTCTCACACAAGGCACATCTGTTGCTTCATACCGATCATAATGCGTGGGAGATGCCAAAACGACCTCGCTAGAAAACTTTCTTTGCTTCTGAGATATTGATGCAAAGAAAAGCTAGATAAAATCCGTATAACAGTCTCAGCAAAGACCAACAAAAAACAGATATATCCACAGGAAATTTTTTTCTCTGTGATATATCTGTTTTTTTATTCTCGGATTTCTTTTTCCATATTTTGTAAAATCTATTCTGCCGCAATTACGAGAACCACATCTTCATGACAATGTCCTGCGGATAATCTCCAAATCCATTGCCAAACAGGTTCATGCCTCCTTTGTGTACCGCATCTTCTTTGACTCCAATCCTGACTGAAATATATTCCTGCTCTTCCAGCTTAAATTCTGCCAGCCCATGTTCCGTCACTTTCTTTCCATCGAGGTATGTTCCATCTTTTTTCAAACACCATGTCTTGAGTTCTCCATACTGCGTGTTCTGCTCTGGCCACCAGTTCGGTGTCAGTCTTCCCTTTCTTCCTCCAAAATCGCTTGGACATTCGTAAGTGCCTGCTTCGATCTCATTGACCATACGGTGATATCGGACGGATAGTCCATATTATATTCATGATCTTCCGCGCATACTTCCGCTGAAATTTCCAGTTTGCGAAGTGTATTTTTCTTGAGCGAAGCATTGGAAAAGCGATATTCCAGATACCCATTCCCAAACCAGAGAAGCTTTGCTTCTACTCTTCTTGGATTGTAAAATACTGCCGGCTCATCTTCCATATCAATATGTCCATCTCCTGACACAATTCCACAGGTCGGTTCCACATGGTAATCCACATAATTTCCAATCGGCATACTGATCTTCTCCACCTTTTCATCCTTTTCCTTCCGAAGCTGAATCATAAGGCTGTCGACACTTTTCCTGCACATCTTCATAGAACCACGCACTGCCGCTCGAAGTTCCGTCTCGATCAATCCCGCCTCCTCCAGCACCCGGACATGCATTGCCGTCGAAGAAGCCGGAAGTTCCAGAAGTTCTGCCAGCTCATTGACATTGTGTTCCTGTTCTTCGAGTGCCTCTAAAATCTGTATCCGAATTTCGGATGAAAGCGCCTTTCCGATTGCCGCCACCCTGTCTGTCTGATTAAAGTTCAAATTTTCTGTCCGCTCCATAGTTTCCTCTTTTCTGTTTTATACCAATATTTCTGTTATAAATATTTTATCCCTCGATCTTCTATTCGTCAACTTTATCTTAGCAAACAAAAGTAGTATTTCCTCTTTTTTTGTTGTATACTTGAGAAAAAACAGCAGATACGAGGAGAGTATAGACTCATGTACATATTTATTGTAAATCCAGCTTCCCGCTCCGGACATGCGAGCCAGATCTGGACAGAAATAGAAACACTCCTGAAAGAACGGAACATTTTATATCGCGTATATTTCACTTCTCACCGAGGACATGGCACAAAACTTGCACAACAGCTTACGAAAGACCTCTCTTCCCGCACAACACTGATTGTTGTAGGCGGCGACGGAACGGTCAATGAAGTATTAAATGGCATAGAACATCCGGAGCATATTATCCTGGGATATATCCAACCGGTTCCGGAAATGATTTTGCAAAGGGAATGGCCCTCCCATCGGATCCCCAAAAAGCATTGGAACTGATTCTGGCTCCAAACAGTTACCGAACCGTTGACATTGGAGTTCTCAAGTATTCCGAAAAAGACACGGAAAAAATACGGAAGTTCGCCGTCAGCACCGGAATTGGTTTTGACGCCGCAATCTGTCACCAGGCTCTAGTATCCAGACTGAAAATCTTACTGAACCGTATCCACTTAGGTAAGCTTTCCTACGCATTTATTTCACTGCGCGAACTTGCACTGCACAAACCTTGCCGCTGCCACATTTCGTTTGACAACGGAACAGAAGTCACTTTCGAGAAGCTTCACTTTGCCGCCATGATGAACCAACCTTTTGAAGGCGGAGGATTTCGCTTCTGTCCGGATGCCCAGAACAATGACGGCAAGTTAGACCTCTGTATAATCCACGATGTCTCTAAGATAAAACTATTATTTCTAATGGCAATCGGATTATTTGGCTGGCACACCTCTCTAAAAGGGGTAGACACATTTCAATGCAAACAGATCCAAATCCATACCAACGCTCCTATGCCGGTACACGCAGACGGTGAGTCTGTCTTTCTTCAGGATGCCATCTCCGTCACCTGTGAACAAGAACGCCTGCTCATAATCGCACCACAGCCGCATAAAAGTAATTTATAAAATTTTCCGGAAAATTATTAAGATACTATGAACTTAGTTGTTGTTCCATTTCATTCATGTTATAATCTCCTATAACTTAAACCGCCTTTCCCCTGTTGTTACAGGCTCTGTCAGGCAGTGATTCGACAATGATGAAAGAGAGTTGTAAGAACTATGAAAACATTTTTTGAAAAAATATAAGCATGCGTGGGTATTTCTCTATGGACTGATCTATCTGCCATGGTTTTTTTACTTAGAGCAGCATGTGACTACAAAATTTCATGTCATCCACACCCCGTTGGATGATAAGATTCCTTTTATTGAATACTTTATAGTTCCATATATGCTCTGGTTCGCTTTTATCGCTGTGACGATCGGATACTTTTTCTTCTGTAATACGAACGAATTTTACAGACTCTGTCTCTTCCTTTTCACAGGAATGACTATCTTTTTGATTGTATCCACGCTATATCCAAATGGTCAGTTATTAAGACCGGATACCTTTGCCAGAGAGAATATATTTGTAGATATGGTTCGTACCCTCTATGCTACAGACACGCCGACGAATATTCTGCCGAGTATTCATGTGTACAATTCCCTTGGTGCCTACATCGCCATCTCCCACAATCAAAAGCTCCGGGAGAACACGCTGATCCACTACGGCTCTCTCGCATTGACCGTACTGATCATTTTATCAACAATGTTCTTAAAACAGCACTCTGTTATCGATGTACTTCTTGCCTGTGCGATGGGCGCTGTGATGTATGTTCTCGTATATATGAGGGAACCCAGTAAAGTAACAAAAGTAGCGGAACAGACCGTATAACAAAAGTGAAAATCTCATCTAACAAATTGCCCCTTGTTCCTTCCCATGGAACAAGGGGCAATTTGTTTCTCTATCAAGTATTGTCTGTTACTCTTTTTTATTTTGATTTTCTATTTCCCTGAAACAGTTAAGTTCCCTACATATACTGATGGTGCTCTGACAGACAAAGCCGCCGGCGGCGTATCTTCCGGATCATTTCCAATCTCTAATATCTGCTCCAGCATATCATAGAAGTTTCCTGAAATCGTCACTTGTGAGAATGCCTCTGCCTTCTTCCCATGGCGTATCACAATGCCTTTGGAGATCAATGAGAATCTTCCCGTTCTCGTATCTACTCCCGCAAATGTTCCATCAATTCCAGTCACAAGAATCCCTTCCGCTACCGATCTCATCATTTCTTCCAATGCCTTCCCTTGTCCATCGCTTCTTCGCATCTCTACATTCGTGACTCCAGTTCCAATCTCCGACCTAAAATCTGATTTAAATCCATTTCCGGTACTCTGTTTTCCATCAGCTTCCTTGGCAGATGCATTATGATACAATGCCGTTTCAAAAATTCCTTCTCGGATAATATATTTCTTCTGCACCACAGTTCCTTCGTCATCAATGATCCTTGTTTCTCTTCCTCCATCCAGCTTTGGATCTTCTACAAGATCAATCCTTTCCGATGCGATTTTTTTCTTCTCCTGACCCTTAAGTCTACTCATACCATCCTGCATCACATCTCCGTAGAAGATTGGCAAATAGGCTTCGAGAATTTCTGCCATCACCTCATTTTTTAGAATCACTTTGTAAGTTCCTGATGAAAGCACAATACTGTGAAGACGAGCTTTTGCCTCACCTGCCACCTTCTTTGCAAGCGCCTCCAGCGAAAAATCTTCTCCCGGTTTCCCATAGGCTCCACAATAAGCAGTCGCAACGTCTCCATCTTCCCTTGCAATCGCACTGATTCCCATATAGCGGTACTCCCCTCGATCCTCAAACCACTGCTGATCTGAGCGATAAATTGCTGTCTCAGTTCTCTGATGATAGCAGGCACATTCATTCACCACATCTGCACCATTTTCTAACGCTGTATGCTCTGCATCGTTTTAAGCTTCCCTCTACATCACATGGATT
>ENA-OPYY01000309-OPYY01000309.1-human-gut-metagenome-genome-assembly--contig:-NODE-309-length-18359-cov-1.354871_pt1 | contig 18359 bp, 19 predicted proteins | sample MGYA00242472_ERZ504481 | MGnify/ENA primary metagenome ERZ504481 (study PRJEB26092, sample SAMD00036265) | human gut metagenome | host: Homo sapiens | study: EMG produced TPA metagenomics assembly of...
TTTTTATTTTTTTGTCATTCAGGAAAAGAAACAGGAGATTCAATCCAATGCAAAGCGCTCCGCTCAGGCGGCCAAGGACAATTATTCTCTGGTTATGGATACTGCCGCTACCCAGTATGATATTCTGGCGCGCAATCCAAGGCTCTCTATTTCCCTGAGAAATTTCCTTTCTCATGAGAAAGCGAATTATCTGGATGTAGTTCTTACCAACAGCATCCTTTCCAATTTTACCTCGCTCACCAACAATGCCCCTTATATTGCCTCCGTATATTATTATCTGGACGATTATGATTCTATTCTTACCTCAGACACAGGAGGAATTGTAAAATTATCCCGGTTTTCCGACTTAAGCTGGAAGGATTCCTATGACTCTTCGGATAAAGACCAATGGCTGGAACGCAGACAGATGCACCAATACTCCTATGCAGAACCGATTCCTGTACTTACCTACTTCAAGAAATTAAATATGTTTCGCGGCGTAGTAATGGTCAATATTTATGAGGAACAGCTCAAACAACTGATAACCACCAGTTCCCAGTTAGATTCTTTCTTTATCCTGGATCAGAATGGAAATTTTCTCCTAGAAGCAGGGAAAACAAAACAGTTTACCCATGAAGATCGCGGCCTTCTTGCAAATAAGCTCTCCTCTGTTTCTCTGTCCCCCTTTGAAGGCTGGTTTCCTTTCAGCAATGGTTCCTGCTATACTCGAATGATACCAGCAGACTGTGATACCTATATTGCCGCCTGTATCAGCTACTCCAATTATTATCGCGATTTTTATCCGCTCCTGCTGCAGTTGCTCATGGTGCTGGCTGCAATGGTTTTTGTATCCCTATGGATTGCCTTTACCATCACACGAAAAAATTTTCAGCAAATCGACTACTTTGTAAATCTATTCTCTGATGCAGAGCGCGGTGTATTCCGCCAGGAAAAACCTGACTTTCTCAGAGATGAGTATGATCTGGTACTCAACAACATTGTCCAGCTGTTCTTAAACCAGACCTTCCTAAAAAATCAGCTGGCCCTAAAGGATCAGAAACAGAAATTGGCGGAGATGAAGGCACTTCAGCTGCAGATCAATCCCCATTTTCTCTTTAACACCCTGCAAACTCTGGATTTCAAGGCGTTAGAATATACCGGGCAACCCACAGCCATGAATCAGATGATCCAAGCCCTGTCAGATATTCTCAAATATTCCCTCCAGAATCCACATTCTATGGTGACTTTAAAAGATGAGATTGACTATCTGAAAAAATATGACAGTATTCAACGCTGCCGCTATGAAGACAAATATATTTTGTACTATGAATACGAAGAAACCCTTGAAAATCTTCCCATAATGCGGCTGATTTTACAGCCCCTGATTGAAAACAGCCTGTACCACGGCATCAAGCCCTTAGATGATTCAGGTTTTATCAAGCTCGTATTGTAAGACGAAAAAATCATCTGATCGTTTCCGTCATTGACACAGGTGTGGGAATGGACCGCCAGGCAATCACAGCACTCTATAAAAGAATAGACAATCCCGACAGCGACAACATTGGTCTTACTAATGTAAACAGCCGTCTGGTTATGAAATACGGCCCGGAAGCACATTTAAAAATCAACAGTAAAAAAGGAATGGGGACTTGCATATCTTTCCGAATACCAATTTAAAACTGCAGTTTTTCTAACCTGAATTCATATAGCTTCTTAGTATAAAAAGGAGTGAGCATCCCCCTTCCTATGCTCACTCCCTGATATTCCACGCCCTCTTTACGGAACGCGGGCCTTTTTACATCCCCAACTGAAACAATCCCTTCATTGCAGGATAAATCTGCTTAAATACCTGATACCGCTTTTCGTATTTTTCCACCAACCCAGTCTCCGGCTCAACGGTATCAACAATCTTCACCAGCTTCTCTGCCGCTTCTTCCACCGTTTCAAATTCCCCGCAGCCGACTGCTGCCAGCATAGCGCCCCCATATCCGGGGCCTTCTTCGCTTTCAATCACATCGACCTTCAGATTCATTACATTCGCGATAATTTTCTTCCACAGCAGACTCTTTGCCCCGCCGCCGCAGATTTTGGTACGCTCAATCTGAATCCCCAGACTTCTGGCCACTTCCAGAGAATCTCTGAGTCCAAATGCCACACCTTCCAAAACAGCCTGCGTCATGTCCTCTCTTGCTGTATCCATGGTCATTCCGATAAAAGCGGCTCTTGCTTTGGGATCATTGTGAGGCGAACGTTCTCCCATCAAATAGGGCAGATAGTAAACATGATTTTCACCCAGTTTTGTAATACTGTCCTGCTCTCTTTCATACTCTGTTGTCTTTAAAATTTCATCCATCCACCACTTATTGCAGGAAGCAGCGCTGAGCATACATCCCATCAGATGGAGCTTCCATCTGCATGAGCAAAGGAATGCAGTGCATTGTGTTCATCCACTCCGAATTTTTTACTGGAAATGAAAATAGTTCCGGAAGTTCCAAGTGAAATATTGCATTTTCCCTCTCCGACGGTTCCAGTCCCCACAGCAGCCGCTGCATTGTCTCCGGCTCCTGCTACGACCCTCACCGCTTCCGTAAGCCCCAGCCTGTCTGCAATTTCTTTCTTCAATAAACCAACCACTTCATAGCTTTCAAACAATTGCGGAAGCTGTTCTTCTTTCACTCCGCAAATATCCATCATTTCTCTGGACCAGCATTTATGCTCCACATCCAAAAGCAGCATCCCTGAAGCGTCAGAATAATCCGTACAATGGATTCCCGTAAGCATATATGCCAGATAATCCTTGGGCAGCATAATTTTGCTGATACGGGAAAAATTTTCCGGCTCATTTGCTTTCATCCAGAGAAGCTTCGGTGCGGTAAAGCCTGCAAATGCGATATTTGCTGTATATTTAGATAATGCTTCTTTTCCGATTACTTCATTGAGATGCTCTGTTTCCTTCGCTGTTCTTCCGTCATTCCAGAGAATCGCAGGGCGGATCACCTGATCCATCTCGTCCAGAACCACCAGTCCGTGCATCTGGCCGCCAAATCCGATTCCTGCAATCTGTGTTCTGTCACACTCTGCTGTCAGCTCTTTCATTCCCTCCATAGTTTTTTCAAACCAGTCCTGAGGATTCTGCTCGGACCAGCCGGGATGAGGAAAATACAGGGGATATTCCTTTGATACAATTTTATGAATGGTTCCGCCCTGATCCATCAGCAGCAGTTTCACTGCTGATGTACCAAGGTCAATGCCTATATATAACATGTTTCTCTCCCTTTATTTCCACGGATTCTCTGTAGGATATCTTACTCCCGCAGGCTGGTTATAACCGATTTCCTCAACAGGAACCCCAATATACTTAAATACCTCAAACAAAGCCTTTCCATGGTTTCCAAATGCAACTGCACCATGATGTGGGAAATTCTTTTCAATCAGCACATGGCGGTAAAATCTTCCCATTTCAGGAATTGCAAATACACCAATGGAGCCGAAGGAACGTGTTGCAACAGGAAGAACCTCTCCCTGTGCAATATAGGCTCTGAGCTTACAGTCAGCCGTGCTCTGCAGACGGAAGAATGTAATATTTCCCGGTGCGATATCTCCCTCTAAGGTTCCCTGTGTCACCTCTTCCGGAAGAGAACGTGCCATGATCAGCTGATATTTCATTTCACAGAAGGACAGTTTTTCAGACGGCGTATTTCCACAGTGGAATCCCATAAAGGTGTCTTGATGAGTATATGGGAATTTGCCTTCTATTTCTTCTTTATACATATCTGCCGGCACATTATTATTGATATCAAGGAGGGTTACCGCATCTTCGCTGACAACGGTTCCGATCAATTCACTCAAAGCACCGTAGATATCTACCTCACATGATACCGGGATCCCCTGAGCGGTCAGACGGCTGTTTACATAGCAGGGTACAAATCCAAACTGTGTCTGGAACGCCGGCCAGCACTTTCCTGCAATTGCCACATATTTGCGGTACCCTCTGTGCTCCTCAATCCAGTCCTTTAAGGTAAGCTCATACTGTGCCAGCTTTTCAAGGATCTCCGGCTTCTTATTTCCGGCGCCAAGCTCCTCTTCCATTTCCTTCACAACCGCCGGGATCCGCTCATCTCCAGCATGCTTGTTAAATGCCTCAAACAGATCCAGCTCTGAATTTTCTTCAATTTCAACTCCTAAATTGTAAAGCTGCTGAATGGGCGCATTGCATGCAAGGAAATTTAACGGGCGCGGCCCGAAGCTGATAATTTTCAAATCATTCAATGCGATCACTGCTCTTGCAACCGGACGGAACTCTGCGATCATATCCGCACATTCTTCGGCGGTTCCAATGGGATACTCCGGAATATAGGCTTTGATATTTCTCAGCTTCAGGTTATAGCTTGCATTGAGCATTCCGCAGTAAGCATCGCCGCGGCCCTGAATCAAGTTGTCCCCACGCTCCTCTGCCGCAGCCACAAACATCTTCGGTCCGTCGAAATGCTTTGCAAGCAGTGTTTCAGAAATTTCAGGCCCAAAGTTTCCAAGATATACAACCAGCGCATTGCAGCCGGCAGCCTTGATATCTTCCAGCGCCTGCACCATATGAATCTCACTTTCCACAATACAAATGGGACATTCATAAATATCCCTATCCCCATATTTTTCCCTGTATGCTTTTATCAAAGCCTCTCTTCTGCTGACAGACAGACTCTCCGGAAAACAATCTCTGCTTACTGCTACTACTCCGATTTTCAATTCTGGCATATTTTTCATTGTATGTACCCACCTTCTTATTATTTTAAACTGTTACATTTTCACCCTTTAAGCCGCAGAATGCACCTACAATCCCAGCTTCCTCATGTGCGATCAGCATTTGTTTTTGGCAGCAAGCAGTCTGTCCTCTCCCTCTGCCCCTGCTGCAAAATCCAGCTCCGTATTCGTTCCTTTCGGCAGCACAACCACACATCGGAAACCATTTTCACCCTCTGCCGTACATGGCGCATAGTGAAGTGTTGTTGCATAAACCTCAATCACCGTACCTGCAGGTACAAAAAAGCCTCCACGCGAGAAGTGTCATATGTATCGTCTGCTTCAATATCCTGCTCCCGTCCAAGGAGCAGAACAAGGTTGTTTACTGCAATATTAATTTCAGAAGAACGATGATATTCCAGCCCGTTCAGCTTTCTGTTATCACCATTGCAATATCCGATTTGAATTGGAAGGCCGCCAAATCCGCGGTTTTTCATCTCCTCTGCATCAGGCAGAGCCTCCATTTCTTCCACAGACGGAACATATATGACTTCTCTTGTCAGAGGCGTATGCTCCATTTCTGCCAGGATTCCGTCCACATGATATCCCGTCAGAATTTTACCGTACTTTTTAAATGATTTCTCATTTATATTCTGAATCTGCATCATTGTCTCCTTTCTTATTAGAATGTTTTCTGTTAAGACCATGATAACAGCTTCCTTTTATCTTATCGACCTTTTATTTATCCATACAACTGCACTTTTTTGTCTTTTTTATATCTGTTCCGATGAATGGGACGATTCTGTTTTTCTCCGCAGATACTCGCTTGGAAGCATCCCGTATTTCTTTTGAAATGCCTTTGCAAAAGCCCTGCTGCTTGGAAATCCATGGTGAAAGGCCACTTCACTGACCGTATGCTCCGTCCGGCTCAGTTCCGTAAACGCATATTCTACACGTACTCCCTGCAGATAATCCTTATAATTGATGCCTGCATATTTTTGAAACATTCTTGAAATATATGCAGGAGTATATCCAAACACCTCAGCCAGCGCTTCCAATGACAGCTCCTCCTGATAATGTTCTTTCATATAATTCGTAATGGGAGTAAGTTTATTTAATTTTCTGTTTTGTTTCAGCAATTCATCTTTTACGTCCAATTCACGGTAAACAGAAACAAGCAGATATAACAGCATATAATATCCGCTTTTTACCCGCATATCATATCCCGTCTCTTTTTTCCCGTATGCAGCAAACATTTCCCGGATCAGATCCACGACCTGGACATCCTGCTTTTTTGCTTCATGTGTAAATCGAATGTACTGCTCCCCGGTAAAGTAATCAGAAAATGTTTTTAATGGAATCTGTATCACTACTGTTTTGTTTGGCTCCGGTGAATCAATGGCATGTATCTCATTTGAATTCACCAGAACAAACTCACCTGGATTCAGCTCCTGTTCCAAATCATTCAAATAGAATTTTAAATGGCCCTCAAACACCATAAAAATTTCAATGGAGCGATGCCAGTGCTTATCCCGGAAATAATTCCCCTTCTCCCCTTCAAATAAAAACATCTTAAAGGGTAAATCTTCATTTGGCACTACAATTTCGTGGTTTGACTGCATCTTTCAAAACTCCTGATCTTTTCATTCTTTTTACTGTCTTTGTCTTAAATGTATTGTATCAGTACACTGATGTGACGGCTAGTCCCAAATGTATGAAAAATCATAATAAAAAGGAGTGAGCATCTCTATTTGTATACTCACTCCTAAACCTTTCAAAATAGATCTATTGAATCTGATCCAGCATTGATTTTCCAATGGTTCCATCCGGCATCCTTACATTGAAATTTTCTGCAATCGTAACCCCTATTGCCGCAAAAGAATCTGCCTCATCTAATGTTCCTGCACCCTTCAGATCTTTTGCATAAAGAAGCAGCGGTACCTGTTCTCTGGTATGATCAGTTCCCTGATAAGTCGGGTCATTTCCATGATCTGCCGTAATCATCAGCAGATCCTCATCTCCCATCAGTTCCAGCAATTCTCCCAGCTTTTCATCAAACTGCTCCACTTCTTTTGCATATCCTTCCGGGTTTCTGCGATGCCCCCATACTGCATCAAAATCTACCAGATTCACAAAACATAATCCTTCAAATTCACTATGTTCCATAATATCCGCTGTCTGCTGCATTCCATGAACAGAGCTGTCTGAATGATACGTTTGTGTGATTCCTTCACCATCAAAAATATCATGGATCTTTCCCACAGCAATCACTGACAGACCATTCTCCTTCAATGCGTCCAAAGCTGTTTTTCCGGAAGGCTTTAAAGCATAATCCTTTCGATTACTGGTACGCTTAAATTCTCCGCGTTTCTTTCCCACATAAGCCTGGCTATCACACGGCCCACCTTCCACTCATCTTTAAGTGTAATTTCTCTGGCAATTTCACAGCAGCGGTAAAGTTCTTCCAGATCAAATGTTTCTTCATTTCCGCAAATCTGAAGCACAGAATCAGCTGAAGTATATACGATCATATGACCGGTAGCAATCTCTTCTTCTGCCAGTTCATCCAGAATCTCTGTTCCACTGGAATTCTTATTTCCAATCACTTTATGACCGGTACGCTGTTCTAATTCTTTAACCAGTTCCTCTGGAAACCCTGTCTCTGAAAATGTGACAAACGGTTTTGCAGTCTGAATTCCCATCATCTCCCAATGTCCGGTCATGGTGTCCTTTCCACGGCTTTTTTCATTCAGCAAGGCGTAGTAGCCTAACGGTTTTACAGCCGGCTCTACTCCTTTCAGCGGATGGAGATTAGCAAGTCCCAGCTTCTGAAGGTTTGGAATGTTCCACTGGCCCACATATTCTGCAATATGTCCCATCGTATCGGCGCCTTCATCTCCATATGCTTTTGCGTCATGAGCATTTCCCGCACCAAAAGAATCCATAACGATCAAGAATATTCGCTTGAATTTCCTCATTCCATTTTTCTCCTTTTTCCTTCACTTATCGCTCTGTGGGTACCATCTGAATCGCACCTGTAGGACACACGATTTGGCAAAGTCCGCATCCCGTACATTTCTCCGTGCAGACCAAAGCTTTTCTTGGACTGGTCTCCAGCTGAATTGCCTGCTTTCCGCCGTCACTGCAGGAGACAGCACATTTCCCGCACCCAATACATTTATCTGGATCCACTAAAGCTGCCAGCTGCTGCTTTAAAGACAGATTTCTTGCCGCAGAAGCCATGTGATTCAAAGAATATCCACGGAACTCATCCAGAGACTGATATCCTTTTTCCATCATAAATTTTTCCAGATAAGAAATCATCTGCCTGATTATGCCATAGCCTTTATACATAACTGCTGTTGCGCTCTGCAGTGTGTCAGCGCCCAGACACAGATACTCTAATGCATCCTTTCCATCTGTGATTCCTCCAACTGCTGAAATACCAAACGGCTTTTCTTTTGCAGCAAGAGCCATTTTATAAATACAATGCTGAGCCATAGGTTTAATGAACGCTCCAGACAATCCCATGGGCGCACTTTGTCCCATTATATCTGGAATATGTACCATACGTTCCGGATTCAGAGGACCGATTCCATGAATAGAATTGATTCCGGTCACTGCATCTGCTCCGGCTTCAGCCGCATACAGAGCCATTTTTCCAATATCATTGACATGAATTGACAGTTTGGCTATCACCGGGATCTGAACTTCTTCTTTTACCCAGCGAATTACCTGCTGCATCAGCTCTTTCTCCTGGCAGATCATCACGCCTGCTTCGCTGTCAATACAGGACAGACAAAGCTCCAACGCATCTGCTCCGGCATTCTGGGCCTTTCTGGCCAGCGTTTTCCAATCCGCTTCTACATATTGAGCCTTTACACTGATAATCAGCATCTTTTCCGGATACCGTTCCTTCACTTTCGCAAAGTCTGCAAATGCTGCGTCTACACACTTGTCCATAACAAAGTCGATATTCCCCATGCCGGTAACGCCTTTTGCTCCGGAAGCAGAAATAGGAAGCATTCTGGGAGACAAGCTTAAATTCAACTCATCCTGAAGAAAAGAGATGCTTTTTGTAACTGCTCCAGCCCATCCTTCTTCAAATGCTCTGCAGATCATCTCTCCTGTCGCACTAACGGGAGAAGAAGCCAGAATGAATGGATTTTCACAGCGGAATCCACAATAATTTGTTTCCATATTTAATGCCATAGTTGTTTCCTCCATCTTAGCTTATACGTCCAGCAGCTTTCCCCATCCCTGGAAGGACAATTTTTCTAACCCACACAACTTCAATGCCTCCCGAACAGCTGCGGTTACGGAATCAAACACAACCGCTCCTGACCGTTTTTCGATCAAGTCCGCTCTCCAGGCAGCAGCCAGGTTCGTACAGACAACTGCAATCCCCTCGCCATGGCCTGCGCCTGTGCTGCAGCACAGGGTCTCCAGCTGTTCCTTCGTGACACTGCCTATCTCTGTATTTTCCGTGATTCCAAGGCCGGTCACTCCTGCTGCTGTAAGCCCCAGCTTCTCATACTCCCCGAATAATTGCGTCATTCATTTCTTTAATATAAGGTGTCACAAGATGCAGACGCTTTATATCAAAATCCTGATAACTTCCTACCAGCCCCAAAGACGCTGTGCTCATGGGAATCTTGGTTTTTTCTTCAATCTTCTGGCACATCTCTCTGTCACGCTCAATTCCCAGCCAGCTTCCTGCCGTTCCGTTCCAGATAATCGCATCTACCTTGGCCTGAGCAAGCTGATCGGCTGCCCGAAGCATCGTATCCACAGCAAATTGTCTGGTAGAGTTATCATCCAGAGAAACATTTACGACCTCCAGTCTGGAATAATGAACGGTAACTACATCCTCCATACCGAAAAAAATACGGCTGCATATTGGTTCTACTACAGTATTAGAGGAAGGAACGATCATACCAATCCGCTTAGGAAACCGCACTGTCTCTGTTCTGTTTCTGCCTGTCTCCATGATGCCTACGCCTCCATACGATAGTCAATGCCTGTCTTATCCTTCACAAGCTTTAATATCCTTGCTGTTGAACGATTGGCATCCTCTACAATCTGATTTAAATCTCCTGCCAGGAATATGCCATTCTCGATTAACACATTTCCATTCACGATGGTTGTGTCTGCCAGATGATTATTTCCACAGTACAGCAGTGCTCCCCTTGGATCTGTCAATGCTCCGGCATACCCCGGCTGTATCATGGAAAACAGTACAAGATCGGCTGCCATTCCCTCTTTCAGCATACCAATGTCATCCCTGTTCAGACATTTTGCACCGTTTACCGTTGCCATCTCAAATACTTCTTTTGCATTGATCCACCGCTCCGGTCCATAGCCTGGATGTCCGCCGTCAATCCGGTGAACATAAAGCATGGTTCTCAGCTCTCCCAGCATATCTCCGCTGTCGTTGCTGGCTCCGCCGTCTACACCGATACTTACGGGAATCCCCCGGTCTCTCGCTTCCAGTGCCGGAGCAATCGGGTATCCCAGTCTCATATGACAGGACGGCGACTGGGTCACAGACGCGCCGTTTCTCGCTACAATATCCAGTTCTTCTGCATTATGACGGCTGATATGGGCAAAAGATACATTTTTATCGATCCAGCCGATTTTCTCCAACCACTGATGAGGTCTGCAATTATACAGCTCTCCACACTTTTTGATCTCATCTGTCTTGGATGAAGATGAGTATGACACAAACCGCCGCGATTATCTGCCATCTTCTTCAATTCTTTCATAAATTCCGGATTCTCAAATACCACAGTAGTAGGGCCTACGCCTACGCGGCTCATGGAAAAACGGCTGTCATCATGGTATTTTTGAAATGTTCTGTCACATGAATCCAGAATATCATCATAGGACTCCACCAGACTCCCGGCATCAATCCCCAGCCGTTCCTTCATTTCTGCAGGCAGGTTTCCTCCATTACAGGCATACAGCCACGGAATCCGTGAAACCGCAGTCCCAGCTCTTTTACGGCCTCAAATTCTGCATCCATTAAATCATGTTTTCCATGGGGGAAGAAATACATAAAGTCCATAGATGTGGTACATCCTGTCATCAGGAGCTCTGCTGTAGCCAGACGTGCTGCCGCCTTTACGTCCTCTTCTTCCATATTTTCCCATGCTCCGTATGAGTAAAGAAGCCAGCCCAAAAGATTTCCCTTCTGCATGATCGGAATATTTCTGGTAATATTCTGATAAAAATGATGATGGGTATTGATAAATCCAGGAAGTGCCAGCTTCCCAGTTCCGTCTATCACTTTTACCCCATCAGCAGGCACATCCAGCTTCGTCCCGATTTTTTTGATCACATTTCCTTCTATATAAATGTCTGCATTCTCCAGAAATGTATCCTCTTCATCCATACAATAAAGGTACCGAATATTTTTAATCAGCAACCGTTCCATCGTTACCTCCCCAGCTTCTTGTCTTCTTCAATTAAAATCCGCAGACCCTCAATTGCTGTTTCCATCGCAGCCTGGAGGTTTACTTTCTTGTACGCCATAACGGCAGATGCACGGCAGTTTCTGATGGAAGAAACGATGAAAATCGCAGCAGCCTCCATCTCAGAACACATTACATTCGAGCGTTCCCACGCCTGCCAGCGGGATTTTACATAGTCGCTGTTGGGCATATTATCCGGCTCAATCTCCGCATAAAATGCATCTTTCGAATGGGTAATACCCTCTGCAAAATTATAACCCAGCTTTTTAGCTGCTCTGGCCAGTGCATCTACTACATGACGGTCAGCCACTGCCGGATAAGCCAGAGGAACGTAAGAAATCGTTGTCCCTTCATCCCGTACTGCTGCAGTGTTGATCACACCATTTAAAGACATATCCTGGGAGGCCGGACACACACGCCCGGAAGTTCCCACACGAATAAACGTATCTGCACCGCAACGAATCAGTTCTTCTACTACGATTGCTGTAGACGGGCTGCCCATACCAGTAGAAGTAACAGATACCTTTTCTCCGTTCAATGTTCCAGTCCAGGTTTTACACTCCCTGTTGTGAGCCACCAGTTTTGCATCATCAAACATAGATGCGATCACATCTGTACGGAATGGATCTCCAGGAAGCAGCACATAACGACCCACATCCCCTTCCTTACAATTTATATGATACTGTTTTCCTTCCTCATTTAAAAACGGCATATTATTATCCTCCTGTTCATATAAATACAGTCTGTGTTATCTCGCACCTTTATCATAAGGAACACCGGATGCCTTTGGCGCCTGGGATCCCTTCGTATTGAGTGCCAGAACAATCAGGGTTGCCAAATATGGAATCATTTTATAAATACTGCTTGGAATGCCAAAATCTGCAAGAATCGGAATTCCTGAGTATGCAGAAGATATGGTCTTCATGATACCAAAAAACAGAGCTGCTAAAAGGATCTTTCCAGGTTTCCACTGACCGAAGATCAAAACAGCCAGGGCCAGGAATCCATATCCTGATACAGATGCATTGAAACTGGTAGAAGTAGGAATGATGTATACCAGTCCGCCAATACCAGCTAACGCGCCTGAAATCAGTACACCCATATAACGCATTTTATAAACGCTGATTCCCACAGATGCTGCTGCCTGCGGATGTTCACCACAGGAACGCAGACGAAGTCCAAAATCTTGTTTTATACAGAACTACACAGGAAACCACCAGAATCAGAATTCCCAGATAAGTAGTAATATAGGCATTCTGGAAAAACATTCCTCCTATCACCGGAATATCTCCCAAAACCGGTATTTTTTCAATTCGGAACTGATTCTCAAACGGAATCTGCTGCACATTGCGGATTACTCTGGCAACAAAAATAGCAAATGCCGGAGCGAACATATTGATTGCTGTACCGCTGATACTCTGATTTGCCTTCATATTTACAGAGGCATATGCATGAACCAGAGATACCACCATTCCGGTCACCATAGAAATCAGCAGTGCAATCAGCAAAATCGGCTGTCCGGGAAGTACACCTTGAAACAGATTGATAAACAGAATCCCCGGCAAATCCGCCCAGCACCATGATGCCCTCCAGAGCAATGTTGATAACACCGCTTCGCTCACAGAACATTCCTCCCAGTGCAACGATCAGCAGCGGGATGGAAAAAAGCATCATTTGTTGAACCAAAAAATATAATAAACTCATGTCACTTCTCCTTTCACGCCGTCTTATCTGCCGTATCCGTCTTTTTCCCCGAGAATACCTTGCTGACTACACCCCTGAATACCAACGCAAATGCACTGAAATAGATAATTACAGAAATAATAATATCGATAACCTCAGGAACGAAATTATACAGCTGCATCTGATCTCCGCCCACCTTTAAGTATGCGATAAAAATACCGGAGAAGATAATACCGATTGGATTATTCATAGCAAGCAGCGCTACCGGAATACCGTTAAAGCCTTCTGCTGCCAGCGTATCTACTACCTGAATTCCGTTTCCGGAACCTGCAAGGTAAAGCAAACCGCCGCCCAGACCAGCCAGAGCACCTGCAATTGCCATAGAAGAAATCACATTTTTCTTTTCATTCATACCTGCATAACGGCCTGCTTCACTGTTATAGCCGCAGGCTTTCAATTCATAACCAAACACAGTCTTTTGGAGGATGACCCAAATTGCAACACCTGACAGAATTGCAATCAGAATTCCCGCATTAGCACTGGATGGACGGTTATTATAGCGGAAGATCATATCCATTCCCATCTTTGGAAGAATTGCATCTGCGTCTACCGGAAGAGACTGACTCTGCAGCGGATCATAAATGAACGCACTCACCAGAGCATTCACAGAATACATTCCAATATAATTCATCATGATACATCCAATTACCACATTTACGTTTCTTGTTGCTTTTAAAATACCAGGAACCATTCCCCATAAAGCACCAGCCAGAATCGCTGCTAAAAGAGCTACGATCCAGTGAAGAGCACCCGGTAAAAATGTAAAACGCACACCTACAAACACTGCCGCGAATGCCCCAACAATAAACTGGCCGGATGCTCCGATATTGAAAAGTCCGGTCTTACTGGCAAATCCCACAGATAAACCCGTCATAATCAAAGGTGTTGCATAGTACAGTACCTGCCCCATATTCTTTAAGTTTGACAGACCACCAAAAAAGAATTGCTGTAAAGCCCTGACCTGCCTGTGCGGATTACTGGCTACTAAAATAATCAATCCGACAAGCATTCCCAGAAGAATTGCCATAACAGACGCCAGAAAACTGGAAACGCCGGATGGAAGAGATTTTCTTTTCACGTTCTATGCCCTCCTTTTGGACCCTGCCATATAGAGTCCCAGTTCCTGTACCGTTACATCCTCCGGTTTTAAATCGGCAACAATCTCACCTTCATACATTACCAGAATACGGTCACTGATACTCATAACCTCATCCAGTTCCAGGGATACCAGAAGAACCCCTTTTCCCGCCTTCTTCTGCGCGACTAACTGCTTATGGATGTATTCGATCGCACCTACATCCAGACCTCTTGTAGGCTGCACAGCGATTAAAAGATCCGGATTACGGTCAATCTCTCTTGCAATAATGATCTTCTGCTGATTGCCTCCGGACATACTTCTGGAGATGGTCTTACCTCCCTGTCCGCAGCGGATATCAAACGACTGAATCAGTCCGTCTGCATAGCTGTAAATCTCCCGCTCTTTTAAGAAACCATGATTTTGGAACTTTTTTTCAAAATAACTCTGGAGTACCGTATTATATGCCAGATCATAGTCCAGAACCAATCCGTGTTTATGACGGTCTTCCGGGATATGTCCAAGTCCATGAGTATTGCGCTCTCTGATACTCATGTGAGTAAAATCCTGACCTTTCAAGTGAATCGATCCGCTCTCAGTCGGTGTCAGTCCTGTAAGAGCATATACAAGTTCACTTTGTCCGTTTCCGTCAATTCCTGCAATACAGACAATTTCTCCTGCCTTTACATCAAACGATACATGATTGACAGACAGCTTTCCTGTAAAATGATTCTTTACGCTTAAGTCTTCTACAGCCAGCACACATTCACCCGGATTATAGTCTCCCTTATCAATCTGTAAATTTACTTTTCTTCCCACCATCATTTCAGACATTTCTTCTTTGGTGGTGGAAGCAACGTCAATCGTACCTACATATCTTCCTTTTCGCAGTACTGTACAGCGGTTAGCGGCCTCTTTTATCTCATTGAGTTTATGGGTAATAAACAGGATCGACTTGCCTTCTGCTGCCAGATTCTTCATAACCTTGATCAGCTCATCAATCTCCTGAGGAGTCAGAACAGCGGTTGGTTCATCAAAAATCAATATTTCATTATCACGATACAGCATCTTTAAAATCTCTACTCTCTGCTGCATACCTACCGTAATATCAGAAATCAATGCGTCCGGATCAATCTTCAGTCCATATTTTTCCGACAGGTTTACTACCTTCTTGCGGGCCTCATCCATTTTCAGAAGCCCCTTCTGGGTGGTTTCCACACCCAGAATTACATTCTCCAGAACCGTAAAGTTATGAACCAGCTTAAAATGCTGATGAACCATACCAATTCCCAGCTTATTTGCGTCGTTGGGATTCTTTATATGTACAACCTGTCCATTCTTGCGTATCTCACCGGCTTCTGGCTGATACATACCAAACAGTACGCTCATCAATGTTGATTTTCCTGCACCGTTCTCTCCCAGTAATGCATGAATTTCACCACGTTTTAGCTGAAGTGTTACATTATCATTTGCAACAATTCCTGGGAATTCCTTTCGGATTCCCAACATTTCAATTACATATTCCATATTCATTCTCCCGGCATCCCACTAGCTGAATACTCTTTATTTTACTTCGGTTACCTCGATTGTTCCGTCAGAAATCTGATCCAGTGTATAGGAAGTTCCCTCTTCATTTACGTCGCGGAGCGGCTTAAATGTGCCGTCTGCCAGTTTTCCATAAACCTCATCATACTTAGCCTGATCAAACGTTTCAAATCTGGAGGTTTCCATCGGAAGTTCCACACCCTTGTTGGATGCGTCCATCATAATGTTCTCTCCGCCCGGGAAACTGTCGCTGTAGAACTTCTCCAGCATCTGATATACTGTACCGCTTAAAGATTTCATAGCAGAAGTAACAACTGTCTCAGATTCTCCTGCCCAGTCAATATCTACGCCAATAGACTTGCCGGATGCAGAAGCATCAGCTGCTGCCATAACAGACTGACCAACACCGGATCCACATGCAAAAATAATCTCTGTTCCATTCTGATACCAGGTTGCTGCCAGTGTCTGAGTTTCTGGAGTAGCATCAAATGTACCTGTATAATAGTAATTCATCTGTACATCACTTACACCCATTTCCTTTGCAGCAGCCTCAGCTCCCTGGATAAAACCGTATCCGTAACGTACAACTGCCGGAGTTGCAACGCCTCCCATAAAGCCAAGTTTTTTGTACCCTTCTACAACCGCTGCATAGCCGGCCAGAAAACCGGCCTGTTCCTCTGCATACTGAATACCTACTGTATTTTCACCAATCTTTGTATCTCCATTGCTGGAAGGAACTCCATCCAGAAGAACAAATTTAAGATCCGGCCATGTATCCTGCGCTACATACATTGCCCTCCGTAAACCGAAAGCCGGGTGCTACAATAATTTTTGCTCCGCCTTCGATTGCCAATTCCATGGCTGACAAATATGCATCTGTTGTCTTTTCTACCGGTTTATAATATTTGTAGGAAATTCCTTTTTCCTCACCATACTGTTTTACGCCTTCATATGTTCCCTGGTTAAATCCCTGGTCATCAATGCTTCCGCCATCTGCAATCATCGCAATCTCAGCACCCGCACCGGAAGCACCTTCTCCTGCAGCTGAAGTACCTGCTGTATTACCGCCCTGAGAACATCCTGTTACTGACATAACCATCATCGCTGCTAATAATGCTGCACCTATTTTTTTCATCGTTTTTTCATGATCCTTCTCCTTTCTCAATCTGAACTCTAATTAGTAAGCCCCGTTATTATTTTCGCCGTCTTCCAGTATCTTAATTGCAGAACTGGTTCCAATCCGCTCGCATCCCTCTTCTAAAAACAGTTCCAGATCTTCTCTGGTTCTCACGCCTCCGGCTGCCTTCATCTTTACATCCTTATCTTTTGGAAGATTCTCTTTAAAAAGACGGATATCTTCAATCTTTGCTCCTGCAGTACCAAATCCGGTAGATGTCTTGATATAATCTGCTCCTCCGTCTGCCACACACCTGCAAAGACGAATCTTTTCTTCTTCTGTCAGATAACAGGTTTCAATAATTACCTTTAAGATCTTGTCTCCTGCTGCACGTTTCAGAGTAGCAATTTCTTCTGTTACACGGTCAAAATCTCCATTTTTTACATCTCCCAGATTTACAACCATGTCTACTTCTTTGGCTCCCTCTGCAATTGCCTGCTCCACTTCTGACCGTTTCACTTCTGTGGTATTGTATCCCAGGGGGAAACCAATTACTGTACAGATATTCAGCTTATCACCATATACCTCATGTACTCTCTTGATATAGGATGGCGGAATACAGACAGATGCCATTCCATGCGCAACTGCCTCTTCACATAATTTATGAATATCTTCCCAGGAAGAAACCGCCTTCAGTAATGTGTGATCAATATGCTGGTAAATAAGCTCTTTTTTCATAAGTTCATTTCCTCTTTCCTCTGCATCTGCAAAATCTACATTTTTCTGGTTTGCGCTTTGTTTTCGAAAACATTTTATTCAAAAAAGTGATTTGCCGGCAGACACTTTTCTGAATCTGATAAATTCTACACTCAACGCTTTGTGCACAAAAACAAAAAAGCCAACCGAAACGGCTGGCTTTTTGAGCTCATCAACGTTAAATGTTTTATTTATTAAGTTGTTACGATTGTAACACCCATTATCATTCATGTCAATATCCATTCATTATTTCATTATTTTTTGTATATTATCACAATTTTTTTAATGTTCTAAAATTTCCAATCGAGCATATAATTTATATTTTATATGGTTTTTTCCATCTTCCCCCCTCACATTACATTTTCACTTTTTTGTTTAAAATGCACAATAAAAAAATAACTTTCTCTCTGCAACTTTCTCACCCCGCCTCCCGTCTAAGCATATGTACTGAAAAATATATTGCATATACTTATGGAGGTTTATTATGAAAAAAAGAAATTTATTCGCAGCAGCAGCCGTTTCCCTTATTTTGGCAACCGGATGCGGGGCCCAGCCTCTTCTCAGCCGGTTTCTTCCGCAGAAGAAACCGTTTCCACACAAGTTTCTGAGTCCGCAGATACCCCTTCTGCTGAAGCTTCCTCCGCTGATACGGATGTCAAGACCTCATCCATTACAGGCACCATTGATGAAATCAAGGATTTTATGTTTAACATAACCGACAGCGAGGGCACATCCTTTGTCCTGTCCTTTGACGCAACGCCTGAAGGGCTCTCTGATGTAAAAAACGGTGACACGGTTACTGTTACCTACACCGGAGAATTAAGTGAGGTTGATGCGTTTACCGGAACTGTTATCTCTGTTAAAAAGGCCGAAAAATAAATCTATAAACTGAAAACTGCCGCAGCCAGAACGCGCATCCAGGACATAGTGCCTG
>ENA-OPYY01000310-OPYY01000310.1-human-gut-metagenome-genome-assembly--contig:-NODE-310-length-18263-cov-1.296151_pt1 | contig 18263 bp, 20 predicted proteins | sample MGYA00242472_ERZ504481 | MGnify/ENA primary metagenome ERZ504481 (study PRJEB26092, sample SAMD00036265) | human gut metagenome | host: Homo sapiens | study: EMG produced TPA metagenomics assembly of...
CTTCTTGCATGATTTTGACAGGCGGACCTGGAACTGGGAAAACGACAATTGTTCAAGCACTTTTAAAGTGTATTCGTATTGTACCCAGATGATCGAATTGGTTTAGTTGCGCCAACTGGTCGGGCTGCAAAACGATTGACAGAATTAACTGGAATTTATGCTTGTACGATTCATCGCCTATTAAAATGGGATCTTCATAGTAACACATTTGCTATGAATAAAAGCAATCCATTAGATTTAGATGTTTTGATCATTGATGAGTTTTCAATGGTCGATTGTTTATTGTTGAGTAAACTTTTTGAGGCGGGTCGAGGAATCAATAAAGTATTATTTATCGGTGATTACCATCAATTGCCTTCGGTTGCACCTGGAAATATATTACAGGATTTGATGGAAGCTGGAGTGAAAACGATTGAGCTAGATGAAATCTTCAGACAAGCTAAGGATTCAGGAATTATTCAATTGGCTCATCATATTATTCATAATGAAATTGAAAATATGGATCTTTTTGAGCAATATCGGGGATATAACTTTTTTCCTTGCATAAACTATGATGTCGTAAAAAAATGTTAAGATAATAGTAAAAAAAAGCAATTGACGAGGTTATGACACAAATGATATTCAAGTACTAGTACCAATGTATCAGGGAGTGGTGGAATCGATGCTTTGAATGATGCTTTACAAGATGTTTTTAATCCGATTGATGAATTTAATGATTCATATCAAATTGGCCGCAAGGAATATCGTGTAGGTGACAAAATTTTGCAGTTAAAAAATCGACCTGATGATGATGTTTTTAATGGTGATATTGGAACGCTTGTTGAAATATGTCGAAAAGATAATTTTGAATATTTGCAAGATACACTGATTGTTGATTTTGATGGTAATTTTGTTGAATATACAAGTAATACTTTTAACACAATTACTCATGCTTATTGTATGTCGATTCATAAATCGCAGGGAAATGAATTTAAAATCGTTATTATGGCGGTCTTGTCTGATTATTATATTATGCTACGGCGTAATCTATTATATACAGCGATTACAAGGGCAAAAAAGTGTGTTACACTGGTAGGAGATGAGCATACTTTTTATGAGATGATTGAAAATCAAAGTGAGCAAAAACGGTATACGAGTTTGGCGGAAGCGATTCGTGAGCGGTATGAAAGTATCTTGTGATACAAAGAATGAAAAAAACAGAGAAACAGAAGAACAGAGAAAGAAAAACAGCAGAAAAATGGAGAGCAAAACTTATATGGCACAGGATTTTAGAATTACTTTATCCGACCACTTGTGTGTTTTGTGGAACAGTAGCTTCTGAGGGGATTTGTGAAAGCTGCCGGAAGGAAGTAAAGATACTGCAAGAGCCTCTCTGTAAAAAATGTGGAAAACCAGTGCGCTATGAGGAGCAGGAATACTGCTATGACTGTCAGAAAATCATACATTTCTATGAGCAGGGAAGGAGTCTGTGGCTCCATAAAATGCCGGTTTCGCAATCGATTTATCAGTTTAAGTATAGAAATCGCCGCGTATTTGCACAGTACTATGCGGAACAAATGGCAGGACAGTTTGCAGATCTGTTAAGAAAATGGCAGATCGAGGTAATCATTCCTGTACCAATTCATAAAAGTAAGCGGAGAAAACGAGGATACAATCAGGCAGAAGTTTTGGCAAAAGAGCTTTCCGGACGGTTGGAGGTCCCTATGGAGGCATTTGCGGTCCGAAGAGTTCAAAAAACAAATGCATTGAAAGAGATGAATCCAAGTGAGAGAAGGAGGGCACTTTCCGGAGCCTTTGCCGTGGAGGATGACTGGAAGCCAAAGAAAAAAGTACTTCTGGTCGATGATATCTATACAACGGGAAGTACTGTGGATGAGCTTGCCCGCATATTGAAAGAAAATGGGGTACAAAAAGTATATTTTCTGACTATAAGTGTTGGACAAGGTTTCTGATTATATGCTATACTAAAAATAGTGTTTGGCTGAGGGGAAAAACAGAGACAGAGGTGACGAGATGTTAAATGAGGAACGAGTCAAGATGATGATAAAGCTGGCCTCTTATGAAGAAGGACAGGGAAAAGAAGATTTTAAAGTGAACAGCTATTATAGAAAAGATTATGTGAGTTTCCGTACAATTGTCACATTGATTTGGACGACGATTGGGTATGGATTGGCAGTCGGATTATTTTTTCTTGTGAATCTGGAGAGGATTTTTGAAGACCTGACACTTGCAAAGTTTTTTTTGCTTGGTGTGCTGGTTGTGATCGGATATATTGCAGTGCTGATCATCTATGGGATGATGGCTGGAAGTTATTACAAAAAGAAACACAATGAAGCAAAATTGAGAGTAAAGAGATATTACAGGAATTTATCGCGCCTGAGTAAGATGTATAAAAAGGAGAATATGTAGATGAATAGTTTATACGTGTGGAAAGAAGAGATGCAGAAATTATATGCGCGGTATGCAAAATATATCGATAAAGTACTTCAGCTGATTCTTGGAATTCTCGTATTTGGGATGATCAACTCTAAGCTTGGCTATATGGAACTGGCGGCATCCAAATATGTGACGGCAGGTCTGACAGTGTTCTTTACATTTTTGCCATCAGTGTATATGGCGGTGGCAGCAGCAGTTTTGATTTTGCTGCATTTGTTTTCGTTGTCAATGGCAGTGTTTGCTGTAACGGCAGCCGTGTTTTTGATGATGTTTATTTTTTATTTTCGATTCGCACCGGGGACGGCGACTATTTTGTTGCTGACACCTCTGGCATTTGTATTAAAAGTTCCGTATATTATCCCGGTTGTCTATGGGTTGATCGGAACTCCGGTCTATGTTGTACCGGTTGCATGTGGGACAATTGTTTATTTTATGTTGCATTTTGTATCGTCATCAGCGACTGCATTTAAAGGCAGTGCAGGCGCAGAGGGATTGATGAATGCAGTGACAGAATTTACAAAACAGATTTTTACTAACAAAGAGATGTTGATATTTGTACTTGCATTTTCGGTGTGCCTGCTGATTGTGTATGCAATCCGCAGAAGTTCCTTTGACTATGCATGGAAAGTGGCGATCGCTGTTGGGATTATCGCCAATGTTGTGCTCGTTGTAAGCGGAGAACTTGTCTTTGATGTACATATTCCATATGGTGGTATGATCGGTGGGAATATAGTAGCAGGACTGATTGCAGTTGTGTTGGAATTTTTTGTATTTACAGTGGACTATTCCCGGACAGAGCAGATTCAGTTTGAAGATGATGAGTATTATTATTACATCAAGCAGTTCCGAAGATTTCAGTGCCGGCTCCAAGAAAGACAGTGAAAAAGATCAATGAGAGACAAGAGACAACAACACTTCCGGCGGATGAGATCAGAGGAGCAGGGGAAGTGTTTGATAGAAATGAAGAGGAGGATCAGCAGGATCTTCAGAGAATGATTGAAAAAGAATTAGAAAAATAGTCTTCAAAAATAAGTACAGGAGGTGATAAGATGGGGGCACAGTTTGAGAGATTCCTTGAAAAATATATTTCCGCATGGTATATACCAGAGATTAAAGTTGTCGATATTATTGAGATCATCATTATTTCGGTATTGGTCTATGAGATTATGGTGTGGATAAAAAATACAAAAGCATGGATGCTGTTGAAGGGAATGCTTGTACTTTGTGCATTCATTCTTGTCGCTGCAATTTTTGAGATGAATACCATTTTGTTCTTGGCGAGCCATGCGATCGATGTGCTGGCGATGGCGGCAGTTGTTGTCTTTCAGCCAGAGCTTCGAAGGGCACTTGAAAAACTCGGAGAGAAAAATATTTTGTCTTCGGTTGTGCCTTTGGATAAGAAGAAAGAGTCTGTCAGATTTAGCACAGAGACTATTGATGGTATTGTCAGAGCATGCTTTGAGATGGGAAAAGTTAAGACAGGAGCGTTGATCGTTGTAGAGAGAGCGATCAAACTGACGGAGTATGAAAGCACAGGGATCCGTTTGGATTGTCTTGTTTCCAGTCAGGTGCTGATCAATATTTTTGAACACAATACACCGCTCCATGATGGTGCAATCATTATCAGAGGAGACAGAATCGTCTCAGCAACCTGTTATCTTCCTCTTTCAGACAATATGAAGTTAAGCAAGGATCTTGGAACAAGACACCGTGCGGCAGTGGGAATGAGCGAAGTGAGCGATGCGCTGATCATTGCAGTATCAGAAGAAACCGGGGCAGTTTCCATTGCGATGGGAGGACGTCTGGAGCGTAATGTACGCCCGGAACGGCTCACAGAGAGATTGATTGATGTGCAGGATCGTACGGTAGAGCGGAAACGTCTGATTCCATGGAAAGGAAGGCGAAAAGATGAAAGAAAGACTGACAAATAATTTGGGGCTGAAATTCATCGCAGTGTTCTTCACAATAGTTTTGTGGCTTGTTGTTATGAATGTCGAAGATCCGATTGATACACGGACTTTTAAGGGAATTTCTGTTGGAATACGGAATGATGATATTATCACATCCAAAGGGAAGACGTATTCGGTTGTCGGAGAGCAGTCTGTGGAAGTCACGGTTAAGGCAAAAAAATCTATTTTGAGTGATCTGAAGGAACATCCAGAAAAGATAACCGCATATGCAGATATGCAAAATCTGGAAAACAGGGCTTTGATTCCAGTGGAGGTAAGTATCAGCGGATATGAGGATGAGTATGAGGAGGCCTATACCAATCCGAGAAATCTGGAAGTAGAAATTGAGAATTATCTGTCCAAGAGATTTCCTATTGTCGCAGAGACGAGAGGCACTGTGAGAGATGGATATGTGCTCGGACCGGTCACGCCGAATCCGGCTTATATTACAATCCAAGGTGGTGTCAGCGCTATCAATCAGATTAACAAAGTTGTGGCAAAAGCAGACGTGTCGGGCATGTCAAACGATGGAGAAGTTCCGGCAGAATTGATTCTTTATGATGCCGGCGGAGGAGTCATTGATCAGTTCCAGTTTGAAACGAACCTTGGAGAAAAAGGAGTATCTGTTGATGTGGAATTGCTTGATACGAAAAACGTAAAGCTGGATGTACTATATAATGATGCCATTGTAGAGGGATATGTGGTAGAGGAAGCTTTGATCGAACCGGCTGAGGTACAGATTGCAGGAAGACCGGATGTGTTAAAGGAAATCGATAAGATCACAATACCGGCAGAGGCATTGGAAAATACAGAGATCAGCAGTCGTACGGAAGTTGGAATCGATGTGACGCCATATCTTCCGGAAAATACAAAACTGGTAGATGAGAGTCAGAAAAATATTGCAGTGACGATTTCTGTCAGCGAAGGTGGAAGCAGAAGAATCCATATACCGGTATCTTCGATCATTCCGAGAGAACTGGAAGAGGGACTGAAAGTCAGCTTTGATTCTGAACAGATTGAATTGGCATTTACAGGTTCCGAAGAGAATTTGAAGAAACTTGATGCAAGCAAGATCAATGTCTATATTGATATGAAAGATTATAATACGCCGGGAAAATATCAAGTAGTTCCAGTCGTGGAAGGATATGGAGACTGCCAGTATAAGGGTGAGAAGATCAATATTACAGTCGAAAAAGAAAAAGTAAAAAACAGGAGGCAGAGATGATCAGGCAGGTAGTGACAATCAAGAATCCAACCGGGCTTCACTTGAGTCCCGCCGGACTTCTGTGTAAGACGGCAATGCAATTTGAATGCAAGATCACATTTCAGGCGAAAAATTCTACTGGGAATGCAAAGAGTGTTCTGAGTATTTTAGGGGCTTGTGTGAAATCTGGAGATGAGGTAGAATTTATATTTGAAGGTGAAGATGAAGAAGCAGCAGCCCGAGAGATTATAGAGATGATTGAAAGTGGTTTAGGAGAATAAGATAAAAATAGTCGAGATAAATGCTCGACTATTTTTGCAAAAGAAAAGGAGAAGAAAAATGAACAGAGCGACATTGGTAATTATGGCGGCGGGTATTGGAAGTAGATTCGGTGGCGGAATCAAGCAGTTGGAGCCAGTCGGACCAAATGGTGAGATTATCATGGACTATTCGATTGCGGATGCGATGGAGGCAGGTTTTGATAAAGTCGTATTTGTGATTAGAAAGGATCTAGAGAAAGATTTTAAAGAAGTCATTGGAAATCGGATTGAAAAAGTGGTAAATGTAGCGTATGCTTATCAGGAGCGAGAAGATATCCCAGAACAGTATCGCGAACAATTTGCAGAGCGAACAAAGCCGTGGGGAACCGGACAGGCAATTCTTTGCTGTAAGGATGTTGTAAAAGAACCGTTTCTTGTGATCAATGCAGATGATTATTATGGAAAAGAAGCATATGCAGAAGCTTTCCGGTATCTGACAGCAGAGAAGGAACAATCAGAAAAGCAAAAGCTGTGTATGGTGGGATTTGTTCTGAAGAATACATTAAGTGAAAATGGCGGTGTGACAAGAGGAATCTGCAAAGTAGATGAACAGGGAATGCTGACAGATATTGTGGAGACACATCAGATTGAAATGGTACCGGAAGGGGCGGCAGTGCGTACAGAGGAAGGAATGCAGCCGATTGATATCGAGTCTCCGGTGTCAATGAACATGTGGGGACTGACTCCAGAATTTTTCCATATTTTAGAAGAAGGCTTTGAGGAGTTCCTTTCTCAAATACCAGAGTCGGATCTGAAAGCAGAATATCTTCTTCCAACGATCATTGGTGAACTGTTAAAAGAGCAGAAGGTGGAAGTAAAAGTGCTGAAATCACATGATAAGTGGTTTGGGGTTACTTACAAAGAAGATAAAGAGGCAGTTGTAGAAGCGATCAGAAGCCTTGTGGCAAATGGGGTATATCCGGAAAAATTATTCGGGTAAGTACTAGATAGAAAGAAAGTAGAAGGCAGAAAATACATGCATACAAAAATAAAAAATACTGTTTGGAAAGGATTGGCAATTTTTATTGTCAATCCTTGTAATTGTTTTGAGTGGTTTGGGAATTGTATTGTTCAATGCATCCAGATGGGTGATGGATACGTGGGGGCTGATTACATTTGATGAGATTATTTTTCATCTGAAGGTACCGATGGAGGGAACAAATACGGATATGATATTTGATTTTATCAATCAGTGTCTTCCGGCTGCAATCTTGGTAATGTTATTAGAACTGGCAATTTTTATTGCTTTCAGAAAAAGGAGAAAAAAATATGCTGTAGTTTGCACGGCAGGAATCGTTGGGGCAGTTGTCTTATCGGTGAGTGCGGCAAATTATCTCTGGGTGAATCTGGATATTGGAACGTATCTGGAAACACAGGGGAAAGATTCGACATTTATCCAGGATCACTATGTAGATGTGAAAAATACAGAACTCATTTTCCCGGAGCAGAAGAGGAATCTGATCTATATTTTCCTGGAATCTACAGAAGCGACCTTTATGGGAAAAGAAGATGGAGGAGCCTTTGATCAAAATGTGATTCCGGAACTGACGGAGGTTGCAAGAAATAATATTAGTTTTTCCAATTCAGATTTGCTGGCAGGAGGTGCCTATCCGGCATTTGGTTCTACGTGGACGATGGGAGGAATGTTTGCACAGACTTCAGGACTTCCGTTGAAGATTCCGATTGATGGAAATGCGATGTCTAATCAGGACTTATTTATGCCGGCAGTTACAAGTATCGGAGATATCCTGGCAGAGCAGGGATACCGACAGTCACTTCTGATTGGTTCCGATGCGGAGTTTGGCGGAAGAAAAAATTATTTTGAGCAGCATGGAAATTATGAGATGCTGGATTACGGATGGGCGAATGCAAATGGGAAAATTCCGCCGGATTACCGTGTGTGGTGGGGATATGAAGACCAAAAACTGTTTGATATCGCGAAGGAAAAGCTAACAGAGATTTCGATGACAGGGCAGCCGTTTAACTTTACAATGCTGACTGTTGATACACATTTTGAAGATGGATATTATTGTGAAAAATGTCAGCCTGTGACTGAGAATCAATATGCAAATGTATACTTGTGTTCGAGCCATCAGCTTCAGGAATTTCTTACATGGATCCAACAGCAGAGCTTTTATCCGAATACAACGATCGTTCTGTCAGGGGATCACTTGACAATGGACAGTGATTTTTGTTTGAATATTGATCCGTCATATGAAAGAACAGTGTATAATGCGTTTATCAATCCGGCAGTTATGCCAGTACAGACAAAGAACAGACAGTTCACGACGATGGACATGTTTCCGTCTACACTTGCAAGTATGGGTGTGACGATTCAGGGAGAACGTCTGGGACTCGGTACGAATCTGTTTTCAGCAGAACCGACGCTGGCAGAGCAGTACGGAATAGAAACAATCGATGAAGAACTGGTGAAAGAATCAAAATTCTTTGATAATTTTGTCAGTGATATCAAAGTGGAGGGAGAAGAATAATTCATGAGGAGTGTAGTAATAATAGGGAGAAAATCAATTGAGAGAATGCTCGGTCTGCTGTGTATCATCGCGGCAACACTTATTTTTGGAATGTCCGTAAAGGCGGCAGGACCGGAAGAAATTGCGTATGTATATCTGGACGAAGATGTTGTGGGCACATCAGGAGTACAAAATATCGTTGTCGGTTTTCAAAAGGAAGAAATGGTGATTGGGGGTGCCAGATTATTCTATCAAACGGAATTCGGAACTGAGGGTATTGTGGAAGCTGCACAGATTTTAAATAACACCGTTCTCTTTCAGAAGGAGGGGATGGAAGAAATCGGGACTTATCAGATCACAGGAATTGCATATCTTGATGGATCAGGTGCGGAACAGACGATTTTATTTACAGAAAAAGGAATCACAGCTTCTTTTCAAGTAGTGCAGGATGAGGCGCTGTTCGTTCCGGAGTCGGGCGCTCAGGTGGAAACTTATTCGATGAATGAGGGAAAGCAGATGGTGCAGGCAGGAGCAGAGACAGCGGAGGCCGCAATTTCAGAAACGCTGGATGAGGCGGGAGTTACTGAGGCAGCTGTCCTAAGTGCCAGAAGTGGAGAGCGAAGAGAAGTAGTTGTTGCAATCGGTGCAGGTCATGATGCAAACCATCCGGGAGCATCTGCAAATGGATTGCGGGAAGAAGTGCTGACATTGAAAGTGGCAAGATACTGCCAGCAGGAATTGTCACAGTATCGTGGGGTCAGAGTTGTAATGATCAGAGAAAGCGAAAGCTGTCCTTATAATTCAACATCAAGCTATTGTCTGAACCAGAGAGTAAAAGATGCAAAAAATGCCGGAGCAGATCTTTATGTAGACCTTCACTTTAACAGTGGTGGAGGAACCGGAGCAGAGATTTACTATCCAAATAAAAATTACCGTCCGGACTTGTCGGAAGAAGGACTCAGTGTGTCAAATAAAATTTTAGAGCAGCTCTCTGCGCTGGGACTTACAAACCGGGGAGCCAAGATCAAGGACAGTACACTGGCAGGACCGTCCGGGCAGTATCCGGATGGAAGTAAGGCGGATTATTTTACGACAAATGTGCTGGCAAAAGAACTTGGACTGACAGGAATTATTGTAGAGCATGCGTTCCTCGATCATGGATATGATGCGGCAAAACTTCAGGATGAAAACTTCTTGAGACAGTTAGGGATTGCAGATGCGACAGGAATTGCTCAGAAATATGGGCTGGTGAAAGGGAACGAATCAAAGAAGGGGCTGAATCTGAAAGCACATGTACAAGAACTTGGGTGGCAGAGTACTGTGGGAGATGGAGAACTTTGTGGAACAACTGGAAGAGCACTTGGTTTAGAAGCGCTTCAGATGAGCATTGCCGGAATGGAAGGCGTGGGGATTGAGTATAGTGCCCATGTTCGTGACATTGGATGGCAGGGAACCGTCCGTAATGGTGAGACAGCGGGAACAACAGGAAGAAATTTACAGATAGAAGCATTGAAAATTAAATTGAACCGGAAGCAACGCAACAAAGTATAATATATATTACCGAGGACATGCCTCCAACATAGGATGGCTTGACTGGGCAAAAGACGGACAGGTAGCGGGAACACAGGGATATGCTTATCAGTTAGAAGCAGTTCAGGTTCGGATTGTACCGGCAGGAAGCGCCGCGCCGGGAGCAACAAATAGGCCGTTTTTAGACAAAACACAGGAACAGCCAGCGGTGACGCTTTCTTATCAGGCACATGTTTCTGAGATTGGCTGGCAGAATGCAGTGGGAAGCGGAGTAACTGCGGGAACAGTTTGGAAGAGCACTTCCGATAGAAGCGCTCAAAGTGAATTTAAGTGGAATATCGGGCATTCAGTATCGTGCACATGTCTCTGAGATTGGTTGGCAGAGCAATGTGACAAATGGAAAGATGTCAGGAACAACCGGAAGAGCACTTCCGATGGAAGCATTGGAGATGAAATTGACTGGCAATGCGGCTGCGAAGTATGATATTTATTACAGGACGCATTGTAGAGATTTTGGATGGCTTGCGTGGACAAAAAATGGTGGAAAGTCAGGGAGTGCAGGATATGCAAAATCCATAGAGGCAGTAGAAATCCAATTGATTCCGAAAGGACAGGCGGGTCCGTCTACATCAGGTACAGCTTTTAAAGAGCGATAAAAGTAAAATGCATCAGATAGGAGGTAATATGAGAAAAACAAAAAGAAAAGTTGCGGCATTTTTGTTGGCAGTGGGCATGAGTCTGACGAGTATTCCTATGTCGGCATATGCACAAGAGGTGCAGGAACCATCTAATCAGGAACAGGAAAGTCAAGAGGTTGTTCAGGAAGAACAGAAAGAACAGGCAGAATCTGTTGAAGAGCAGGAGACAGTCGAGTTTCAGGGAGAAAATCCGGAAAGTAATCAAACTATTACGAGTATGGATCTTGATGGAAATGTTACAGAAGTTGTAATCGAAGATGGAACAGTAGATAGTTACGCTGCAGACAAGGCAAGGATTGGGGGAGGACAGATTGTCAACTTCAATATAGGAAGCAGTGGTGTGACAGAATATGTAGAAGAGGGGTCAAACACTTCAGGATATACACATGGATCGTATGGAGCGGATGCCGCTTACCTTGGGACAAGCGGCGGGAAAGTAAGATTTATGCTGTCTGGGGTTATTGGCCTTGTAGATGCCAATAAAGTTCAGGTTGTCAGTGCAGCAGCAGCACAATCTGTGAGTTATTATGCTGTCACAGGAGGAAGACTGATTCATTATATTACGATAAATGTAAATAAAAGTTCCTATGCGAGTGTACTCGATAATGGGGCGGCTCCGTCTTATTTGTCAGAGGGCACAAAGTATTACAGCTATGATGGACATTACTTTTATCCAGAATCAGCATTTCAACAGATGTTGGAGGATTATAAAAATGGAAACCGAAGCAGATCGGTAAATGCAAGTGCGCCATATTACAATTATTATCAATATCTTCCGTTTCGAAGCACAACGAATTATGGAAGTGATCTGAATGCGATGATTAATGCGAGGGTAACTGCAAGTTCAAAAATGAGAGATCTGGGAAATTCGTTTATCAATGCGCAGAATACATATGGAATCAATGCATTGCTTGCTGTTGGAGTAGCAGCCAATGAAAGTGCATGGGGATCCAGCTGGATTGCACAGAATAAAAATAACTTATTCGGTCTGAATGCGATTGATACTTCGCCAGGACAGAGCGCAAATTATTTTGCCAGTCCGACACAGTGTGTCAATGAATTCACAGAGACATTTCTTTCAAAAGGATATATGAATCCACAGGATTGGCGTTATTTTGGAGGATTTCTAGGAAACAAAGCGAGCGGAGTGAATGTAAAATATGCCTCCGATCCGTACTGGGGTGAGAAAGCTGCAAATGTAGCCTGGAGTTTAGATAAGGCAAATGGTAACAGAGATGCGGGGAAATATACAATTGGAGTCAAAGATACGCTCAGTAATCAGCATACAGATCTGAATGTGAGACAGGAGAGAAGCGCTTCTGCAACAAAAGTATATTCCACCGGCACACAATCCAGCCATGCGTTTATTTTACTCGAACAAAATCCAACATCCGGCTTTTATAAAATTCAGTCAGATCCAGTATTAAATGGGAGCAGAAGCGGAATTCATTCCGGAAGTGGTCGGTATGACTTTACAAACATGTATGCTTATGTAAGCAGCGATTATATTACAAAAGTTTCTATCGGAAACGGGGATTCAGGAAACAGTAATTCTGGTAATGGAAATTCTGGAGGCAACAATGGAGGAACATCAGTGGATCCCGTGTCAGTGCCGGAGGCTCTGAAAAATGTGATCAGTTACTCAGCTCATGTACAAGATATCGGTTGGCAGGATGCGGTATCAAATGGTGTGATGGCAGGAACAAACGGAAGAAATCTTCCGATGGAAGCGATTAAAATTCAGACAAGCGGTGTGGCAGGGCTAGGTGTGAAATACAGTACACATACGAGAGATTTGGGATGGCTTGAATATGTGAGTGACGGAAGTGTTGGCGGGACAACGGGACAGGCGAAGCCAATCGAAGCTATTAAAATTGAACTGACAGGAGAAAAAGCGGCAGATTATGATATTTACTACCGGGTTCATGTACAAAATTTTGGATGGCTTGATTGGGCGGATAATGGTACTGCTGCAGGAAGTCAAGGATATGCTTATCATATAGAAGCGATTCAAATCGCGGTGCTTCCAAAATGGAGTAGTGCACCGGGGAAAACAGATACTCCGTTTCAAGTGAAATCCGTAGATCTTCAGTACCGTGCACATGTATCTGAAATTGGGTGGCAGGAGTATGTCGGAAATGGAACACTTGCAGGAACGGTAGGTAAAAATCTTCCGGTAGAGGCTCTTCAGATTGCAAGTGAAAAATGCGGGCAATTTAGGAATAAAGTACAGTGCTCATGTAAGAGATATTGGATGGCAGGATTACGTAAAAGACGGCCAGACGGCAGGAACAACGGGAAGAGCACTCTCAGTGGAAGCTCTTAAGATTCAATTGACCGGATCGGCAGCGGCTAATTATGATATTTACTACAGAACACATGTGCAAAATCTTGGCTGGCTCGATTGGGCGAAAAATGGAGCAGCATCAGGAAGCGCAGGGTATGCATACCATGTGGAATCTCTTCAGATTATTATTATGCCAAAAGGAAGTGCTGCACCAGGGAAGACGGCGAATGCTTTTCAAGAGAAAGGGATAGAAATACAATATCAATCACATGTACAAGACATCGGCTGGCAGAACTGGGTAAAAAATGGCGAGTTGAGTGGTACGACCGGACAGGCAAAAGCGATTGAAGCAATGCATATTTCCCTTGTAAATGCAACAGCAGGAGGAAATATAGAGTACCGCGCACATGTGCAGGATATTGGCTGGCAAGGTTGGGTGAAAAATGGAGCGCAGACCGGTACAACCGGAAGGGCACTTCCGATGGAAGCGGTGAATATTCGCCTGACAGGAGCGTTGTCAGAAAAATATGACATTTATTACAGAACGCATTGTAGAGATTTTGGATGGCTTGGCTGGGCGAAAAATGGCGAGTCAGCAGGATCAGAAGGGTATGCAAAAAATATAGAAGCTATAGAGATCAAACTGGTCAAAAAAGGAGAGCAGGGACCATCAAGCGGTGGAACTGCCTTTAAAAAGAAATAAAAGCAAAAAAATGGCGGTGAATATCCGTCATTTTTTGTTGTGATTCTTTATTGAGAATCAATGAAAACAATGGTATAATAACTTGTTAGTGTAGAAAAGATTAAAAAAATGGAGAAAAAATGAAGAAAACAATCATTCAAAAGATATTTATCTCAGATGAGACAACTACAAAAAGTAATTTTTTGTGGAATACGATTGGAACGGGAATGTTGGCCGCAGCTACTATGCTTTTACTGTGATTGTGGCACATCTGTCAGGAGAGAAAGCAGGAGGGCTGTTTTCTTTTGCACTTACAATTGGACAATGGATTGGAACAATTGCATATTTTGAACTCAGAACATTTCAGGTAACCGATGTTGCAAGAAGGCACTCGTACGCTGAATATTTTTATGCAAAAGTTTTCTGTTGTATACTGGCGGTGCTGGCAGGAGGCGGTTATATAATGCTCCGTGGAGGAACAGTGGAGAAGGCTTTCTTTATCTTTCTGCTTTGCATTTATAAAATTTTGGATGGATATTCAGATCTGTACGAAGGAGAACTTCAGAGGTATGGTCGGATTGACGTTGCAGGGAAATTGTTGTTCTGGAGAGTTGCCGGAGGAATTTTGATCCTGACTGCTGGGATTTTACTTACACAAAATCTGACCGTGGCGGTTATTGCCATGATTGTATATTCTTTATTGATGATTTTTGTTGTAAATGAAAAAGCACTTAGAGTTTTTGAAAAAGGGAAGCTGACATTTAGGAAAAAAGAAGTAGGGACTGTCTTGATAGAATGTCTTCCTCTATTTCTCAGCAGTTTTTTGAACACTTATGTATACAGTGCTTCGAGAATGTCCGTGGATAAAGTGCTGGATGCAAGGTATCAGTTGTATTATGCGGCAATCTTTATGCCGGTAATGATCATTAATCTATTTAGCACATTTGTTTTTAAACCGTTGCTTTCCGTTATGGCAGAAGACTATGAACAGAAGAGGAAAAGACAGTTTTTTCTCATGATTGTTAAAGTGTGTGCAATTATTGTTGCAGTTACGGTAGTCTGTGAGATAGGTGCTTATTTGCTAGGAATTCCGGTATTGTCTATTTTATATGGCATCAATTTGGGAGCATATAAAATTGATCTGTTGATTCTGCTTCTTGCAGGTGGGATTAATGCATTGGCATTTTTTATGTATTATATTTTGACTATTATGAGAAAACAAAAATATGCGTTGATTGGTTATGGAATGGAAGCGGTGGCAGCATTTGTCATTTCGGATTGGTTAGTCAGAAAGTATGCAATCAGAGGAGCAAGTGTGAGTTATCTGATAGCGGTAACCGTTTTATTGACAATCTTTGTGCTATTTATGATCTATAATATATGGAGAGGGAAAAAGGAAAATGGAAAATAAACATACATTTGCTATTTGTGCATATAAAGAAAGTAGTTTTTTGGAAGAATGTATCAAGTCTTTAAAGAACCAGTCGATTGAGAGTGAAATATTTATTATAACATCAACTCCTAACAGTTATATTGACAGAACAGCGGAGAAATATGGAATTCCTGTATATGTGAATACCGGAGAAGCTGGAATTGTTCAGGACTGGAATTTTGCTTATAAAAAGGCGCAGACAGAATTTGTGACAATTACTCATCAGGACGATGTGTATTTTGAAAAATATGCGGAGCATGCAGTGAGAGAATTTGAAAAATCTTCAAAGCCATTGATTTTCTTTACAGACTATGCAGAAATGCGTAATGGAGAAAAAGTGACGGATAACAGACTGCTCCGAATAAAACGCCTCATGCTTCTGCCCTTAAAAGTGAAAGCGTTTAGAAAAAGTAGATTTGTGAGAAGAAGAATCTTGTCGTTAGGTTCTCCAATCTGCTGTCCATCGGTTGCTTTTGCGAAGAAAAATCTGCCGGAAACAGTATTTAAGCCGGGATTTGCTTCGGATGAAGACTGGGAGGCATGGGAATACATATCTAGATTCAAAGGTGAATTTATATATGACAAAGAAATATTGGTAGGACATAGAATTCATGAAGAATCCGAAACATCAAAAATCTTAGGGAACAATGCGAGAAATAAAGAAGACTATACGATGTTCTGCAAATTTTGGCCAAAGCCGATTGCCAAAATATTGGCAAGGTGGTATGCGGAAAGTGAAAAGTCAAATGAGTTGTCGTAATGTGGATGGGGAGAACATATGAAAAAATTAATTATTATTCCAGCTTATAATGAGCAGGAAAGTATAAAGAAGACAGTCGAAGATATTATAAAAAATGCACCGGAGTTTGACTATATTGTAATCAATGATTGCTCTACTGATAGGACAAAAGAAATTTGTGAGACAGAAAAGTTTAATGTTGTGCATTTACCTGTGAATTTGGGAATTGGAGGTGCGGTTCAGACAGGGTACTTATATGCCGCAAGAAATGGATATGATATTGCTGTCCAAGTAGATGGAGATGGGCAGCATGATCCAAAGTTTTTAAGTAAAATGGCAGAGTTTATAGAAGCTGAACATGCAGATATGGTAATTGGCTCTCGATTTATTAATAAAGAAGGGTTTCAGTCATCAGGGGCAAGGCGTGTAGGAATTAAATATTTTACAATGTTAATAAAGTTACTTACAGGAGCAAAGATAACAGACCCAACGTCGGGGTTGCGGATGGTAAACAGAGAGATAATAGAATTTTTTGCGGAAGAATACCCAAAAGATTATCCGGAACCTGAAAGTGTTGTAGCTATTTTGAGAAGAAAGAAAAAAGTGTTAGAGTTACCTGTAATTATGAGAGAAAGAAGTGGGGGAGTGTCTTCTATCTCAATGAAAAAATCAGTGTATTATATGATAAAAGTATCACTTGCAATTTTGATTGAAAGGATTAGAAAATAGGAGGAGAAAAATGGATATCAAAATACAGTTGATTGTAGTGGTTATCATGCTATTGCAATGGGAATTGTGGTTATGATGATTAGAAATAAGCAATTAGAGTTAAGATATGCCTTATCGTGGTTTGTGCTTGGTGTAGGGATACTTATTCTTGATTGTTTTCCAGATTTAATTACAGAATTGTCTGAAATTATGGGAATAGGAACACCGATTAATATGCTATTCTTCTTTGGATTTTGTTTTTCCTTAATGGTTATATTTGTTCTGACTGTTGTTGTATCAAAACTTACAGTGAAAGTAAAGAGACTTGCACAAGAAATTGCACTAATGGAAAATAAAGGTGAAATAGATGGAAAATAGAAAAAAAGGAAGTAAAATAATTGTAGCTTTTTTTGTGGCGATTTTGCTGTCGTTGGTAATTTCTACATTTATAACAAGCCATATGTGGGAAAGTGCTTCTATCATAATCGCATTAAGAGATATGAGAAAACAGATTATGTTAAATCGAGCGATTGTGCTAAGTCCAATTATCTTTTTTTATAGAGCTTCATTTCGTAGTTGATATAAATACACTGTATACAAAAATATTTCGATATAGATGGATTTTGGGAGGAATAGTTTTAGTATTTCTTGTTATAAACAAATATAATGGGGATTCATTGGCTTGTTATAATTATATTCAACCTAATTTTCAAACAGAATTGGGGGAGCCATTTATTGGAGAGGAGAGATATATACGATCAGATGAGTACAGAGTGAATTCGCCTTCAGTATTATCATCGGGGAAAGGAGAAAATCCATACGGTCAGTATACAGATATCGCACGAGGAACAAAAACAGTAAACGGTGTATATGGGGTTAGTGCTAGATTAGGAACAGTTGCACAGGCGCCATGGAAATTAGTATTTCTTATATTGCCATTAGAATATGCCTCAGTTTTTATTGGTATTTTCCTATTATTTTAGCATTCCTTGTAACGATTGAATTGTTTATGATTATTTCGAGAAAGAATGCACTGGTTTCTACGATGGGAGCATTTTTAGTTGTATCTTCAGCTTTTTGGCTTTGGTGGAGCTTTCCATTCATATTCATAGCAGGAGAGGCTAGTATCATATGTACATATTATCTTTTGGAATCTAAAGTGGTATGGAAGAAAATTTTATTTGCAATTGGATTTTCATTAGCGTTTAGTAATTTTGTGGTAAACTTGTATCCAGCATGGCAAGTCCCACTTGGATATTTGTTTTTAGTGATTGCTATATGGGTGATTCGAGAAAAATGGGATGAAATAAAGGCGTTAAATTGGAAACAGTGGGGAATCATAATAATAAGTATTCTAGTATCTATTGGACTAATTTTTTCCTATTTTTTTGATAATATTGAATATATACAAGCGATTATGCAAACGGCATACCCAGGAGATAGAAGACAGAGTGGTGGATTTAGTATTAATAAAGTGTTTTATTATGTCCAGTCACTATTTTATGCTTATAAGGATGTGGGAAATGCATCAGAAGCAGGTGTGTTTTTTAGTTTTTTCCCAATCCCCACATTAGTAGCAGGATATTGTTGGATAAAATCAAAAAAGAAAGATTGGCTTGTAGGAGGGCTTTTGCTGATTAGTATTCCTATGCTTATATATACAACTGTAGGATTGCCTGCAACTATAGCTAATATTACATTGTTAAGTTATAGTATGCCAGAAAGAGTAGTTGATATTATAGGATATATACAAATATATTTTATTGTAATTCTAATGTCTCGTTATGCAAAAAAGAGAAAATTTTCA
>ENA-OPYY01000311-OPYY01000311.1-human-gut-metagenome-genome-assembly--contig:-NODE-311-length-18254-cov-1.238594_pt1 | contig 18254 bp, 22 predicted proteins | sample MGYA00242472_ERZ504481 | MGnify/ENA primary metagenome ERZ504481 (study PRJEB26092, sample SAMD00036265) | human gut metagenome | host: Homo sapiens | study: EMG produced TPA metagenomics assembly of...
TTTTCTTTTTTAGTTTATTCAAGAAAAAGAAATACACAAAATCACACCTGTAAAAAGCACAAATATAGCTGCCAGCTTTCCGCTTTTTCTGTTATCCAGCAGCCAAAGGCAAAGAAAAGAAAAACAATCGAAAAACAGCAGAGCAACAAAGAACTCTGCGTTTTCCTTCCACACTTCTCCTGCCGTCTGCCATTTTCTATTCTTCTCCATTCCAGAGATACCCCCTTCCACGAACCGTCTGTACCATATTTTTCAGCCCTAATGTATTCAATGTTTTGCGTAGCCGTGTCATATTTACCTGAAGAATATTTTCGTCTACATAGACCTGTGTTCCCCATACCATCAAAAATAAATCCTCTTTGGAAACAATTTCTCCGGAATGTTCCAAAAGCACCTCCAGAATTTTTCCTTCTTTCTCCGGCAACACTTTTGAATAATTTTCTGTATAAAGCGTATAAGTATGCTTGTCCAAGTAAAATCCGCTGCCCTTTAAAATACCCTCAAAACCGGAAAAACGCTGTAACGTATTCTCTATACGCGCCAAAAGCCGTCCCTTATGGTACGGCTTTGTTAAAAAATCATCAGCTCCCAGCTTCAGCCCATGAATTTCATCTTCAATCTGTGTCCGTGAAGTAAGTATAATCACCGGACACAGATTTTTCTTTTAATTGTTTGCAGATTTCAAATCCTGATTTTTGGGGCAAATTGATATCTAAAAGCACAAGAGCCGGTCTGCTTTTCTGAATTTCTTCATAAACATTCTGAAAATCACAGATTTGCGTCACCTTATATCCTTCCTTTTCTAAAATGTCTGCCAGCTCTTCCCTCATAAAACAATCATCTTCCACTATGGTAATTCTGCTCATAAACCCCACTCACTTTTCCTATTCATCTCTTTTTCGTTCTAATAAAGCGTGAATATTTCTGTCACTGTTTTTCATCACTGCTCTGATATATACCCATTCTACCACAACAATAAGGATTACTACAACAAAGGACATCACAAGCATACTGCTCTGCTGCTGTTCATAATAAGAAGACAAAAGTCCGTTTGTCATTGCCTGAATTCCGAAAGCAGAGCTGACAACAGCCACCGCTACCGGAAGGAAAAAGTACCACCGTACCTGCGTTCTCCCTGATTTGGAAGCCTTTGCAAAATCTGCTCCAAGGGCAAACAAAGCCTGATAGCGTTTTCCTGTCTTTCTTTGATACATAAGAAACTGCGTTCCGAGTGCCGTGTTGCCGATAATCAAAAATATAACACCCATATAAACAGCCAAATACGTCTCAGACACCATATAGAACAAATACCTTCCCATATTTTCCATATAGCTTTCATAATCTATTCCCGTTTTTGTCAGCTCTTTATTGATATCCGTAAAGCTTTTAATCAGTCCTTCTTTTTCGATTATCTTACTGTCCAATACTGCATTCCAATAGCACTCTGTATTGCCTTCTTGATGTAAAGCATCAAACACACTGTCTTCTACAATTAACCCATCCATAAGGGTAATTTTATTATCCGTCACCACATCATAGGACATGACCTTTTCTTTCATAAGGTAATCCTGCCCGTCAATTTGCAGACACACACCTGTTTTCAAGGCTTCTTCTAATATCCCTATACTTTCTTCATCTCTTAGTTCAGGATCTTCATATAAAACCACTTCATTTTTTTTCTAAATGCAAAGGTTCTTTTCCCACTGACTCCAGAAGCTGATTATAACTGGATAACCTCACCATATATGGGCTGTCTGAATATTCCAGATTATTGATTATATTATTTCTGACATCTGATATGGGTAATTTTTCCAATGCCGCTATCATCTCTTTATTGGAAAAGGTATGTTCTCCTTCAAAGGTAGGCATAAGTGAAATCTCCATTTGATAGAAGTTCTTAAATTTATCCATAACACCTGCTCTCTCCAGCTTCTCTTTTACCTCCCCTTCTTCGCCGACAAAGGTAAAATCTATAAAACGTTCCGGTTTCTGTGAAAATGCCGCCGAAACACCAAAAGACAGACAAGAAAATGCCAGCAAAAGTAATAGAGAACAGGATGCCAGAAATCCGCTTTTCAGAAAAATACTTTCCTGTAATTGACGAAGGGTAAAGGTTCTAAGACCTTTTGTTTTCTTTTTCAAAGCTTTTTGAAACAAGAAGTAAAAACCTTTAAACAAGAAATACGTTCCGGTTATTCCAAAGAGTACGGTCCATAAAAGGGAACGCATCTGCTCCCACAGCCCTTCTCGCAAGCCCAAAGAATATGCTATTCCTAGAAAAATAAGACCAATGAAAAGAAAAAACAGCGAGACCTGTCTTTTGCTTCTCTTTTTCTCGCCTTCATCCGTATTTTTCATCAGCACATAAGGCTCTTTATTCACGGTTATTCCGCTTAAAATGCTCATAATTACAATCTTAATCAGAACAATTCCTATCACCGTCCACAAAACAGCCGTCCACGCAACAGTAAAACGATGTTCTAAAATTCCCAGTCCAATTATTCTTGATACAGTAAGACTGATAATCTCTGTAAGCAGAATAGCAATGGGAAAGCCTGCCAGAAAAGCAACTGCCGTATTTACCATATCTTCTGCAATGAGCATAAAAAACAGGCGGCTTCTTTTCATTCCCATCATCAGATAAAGTCCTAGTTCATGGCTTCTTCGCTCCAACTGATACCGTGTTGTAAAAAATACCAAAAAGGACAGGACAAAAAGCGAAAACACATAAAATATCGGAATAAGAAGCAAAAGCTTCTGAACAGCATCACTTTCCATACTCTTTATAAATTTCATGACATCCTGATTTTCTATGGATAAAATCACATAGAAAGCCACCACGGAAATCACTAAAGAAACAAAGTAAAGGCTGTTTTCTTTTCTGCCGGATTTGCTGTTTCTCTTAATCAGATTATAAAACATTGGCGCTCCCTCCTCCCAGTGCAGCCGTCACTTCTAGTATTCTTCGATAAAAATCAGACTGACTTCCTCCGGAAGCTGACGCCGAAGCTCATGAAAAATAACTCCGTCCTGAATAAATAAAATCCTGCTACAATAGCTTGCCGCATTGGCATCGTGAGTTACCATCATTACCGTTGTTTTAAAATCTTCACACACACCGTTTATTTTTTCTTAAAGCTTTTGGCGCTGTGACTGTCAAGCGCTCCTGTGGGCTCATCTGCCAACAGAATTTTCGGCTGGGAAATAAGCGCTCTTGCCGCCGCTGCTCTTTGCTTCTGCCCTCCTGAAATCTGGGAAGGAAACTTATCCAAAACCTCCTGCATATCCAGATATTTTGCCAACTCCATACATTTTCTTTCTGCCTGTTTCTGATCGTCTCCATGTATGGCAGAAGGCAGGAGAATATTTTCTTCCACTGTAAGATTATCTAAAAGCTCAAAATCCTGAAACAGATATCCGATTTCTTTGCCGCGAAACTGCGCCAGCTTTTTCCCCTTAAAGGTACTGATATCTTCTCCTGCCAGTAAAACTTTTCCTTCTGTGGGCTTTATCATGGTTGCAATACAGTTCAAAAGTGTGGTTTTGCCTGAACCGCTGCTTCCCATAATACCCAGAAATTCCCCTTCCAAAACCTGAAAGGAAACGCCGTTTAAAGCTTTTGTCTCCCCCTCTTTTCTTCCATAGCTTTTCTTTAACCCTTGTATTTCTAATAATGTTTTTCCCATATACTCCTCATCTCCTTATTTAAGATACCTTTATTATAAAAGATGACAGCCGGAAAAAACACTTACATCTTTTGTAAGAATTCTTACTCCACGCTCTTTAAAGACTCTACCATATCTATTTTCTTTAATTTAAAGTACATCACTGCATTTACAAGAAAGGAAAACATACAAGTCAGCGCTGCACTCAACACAAAGCTAATATTTTCAATAATTCTGGTGAACATCACACTGTCAATTTCCACTGTCACAATCACAAAACGATGGAGAATACTTCCCAGTGCAATTCCCACTACTACACCGATTATGGTAAGCAAAATATTTTCTCGGAGCACATAAGCCGAAACCTCTTTATCATAAAATCCCAAAACCTTAATGGTTGCCAGCTCACGTTTTCTCTCTGTGATATTGATGTTATTCAGATTATACAAAACTACAAAAGCAAGGAGACCTGCAGAAATAATCAGCACTACAATCACAATGTCAAGGCTTTCCAGCATATCGTCTAACTGCCCTTGTATATTATAGGTATAGGTCACATTCAAAGCCCCACGTTTATCCAGAATATTTTCTCCGATTTCCTTTACGCCTTTTTCATTAAAGTTCTTCATCTTAAAGTATACGGTATTCGGCTCCATATCTTCGCCGTAAATCTCTCTGTAAGTTTCCGGTTGAAATAATACAGATAGTGCTCCATATAATTTTCACAGATATCCGTTACCTGAAGTTCCGCCCGTTTCTCATCCTTATCCTCAAGAACAATCTTATCACCTTTTTCAACATCTAAAAGCTGTGCCGCCTTCTCTGTTAAAATTACGGAATTTTTCTCCAGCTCAAACTCCTTCTTTGTAATGCGGTTTCTGAAAACCTGAAACTCCTTGTTTTTCTCAAGGTGAGAAGGTACGCTTAAATAAACCTCCTGTTCTTCCTTTCCCTTAGAAATCGTCACTCTCTTTGAGTATCCCTCCATAATATCAGAAACCTCTTTTTCTGAAGAAAGGTACTTCGCAGGCTCTTTTCTGTCTTCTTCCTCTGCATCTGTATTCAAAATAACCATGCCGTCATATAATTGAAGCTCTCCGTACTGCAATTTACCAATGGCAAAAATAGAGTCACGAAGACCAAAGCCTACAATCATTAACGCCATGCAGCCTCCAATACCGAACACTGTCATGAAAAATCGCTTTTTATAGCGAATAAGATTTCGGATAGTAGACTTCCAGATAAAGCTTAAATGTCTCCATATAAACGGAATTCTTTCCAAAAAAACTCGTTTTCCCTGTTTCGGCGCCGGTGGTCTCATCAATACAGCCGGCTGGGAAGCAAGCTCTTTATAGCAGGCAAAAAAGGTTGCCAGACCTGTACATAAAATTGCCGCACCCGCTGCCATAATTCCGTATTCCCAATTATAAGGAATAACCACATCAGGCACATGGGTATACATAATCTTATAAGCATTTACAATGATATAAGGAAAAATCTTTCTCCGAAAAGCACACCGAAAATACTGCCCCCTATGGTTGCCAAAAGAGCATAATTTAGATATTTGCCTGCAATACTCAGCTTTCCGTATCCCAGAGCTTTTAACGTTCCGATTTGCGTTCTCTGTTCCTCCACCATACGTGTCATGGTTGTTAAACTGATTAAAGCCGCTACAATAAAGAATAAAATCGGAAATACCTTTGCTATGGCACGAATACGGTCTGCATTGTCGCCAAAGCCCGTATATTCCGGTAAGGCGCTTCTATCCTGCACATACCACTGAGCGTTTTCAATCTTATTGATTTCCAACTGTGCGTCTTTTATCTTTTCCTCACCGTCATGAATTTCCTGTTCTGCCTCTGCTTTTCCCTGCTCGTATTCTTCCTTTGCTTTCGCAAGCTTTTCTTCATTTTCTGCAACTAAAGTTTCGCTTTCTGTTTTCTGTTTTTCTCCGTCATGAATTTTACTCCAACCGGCGTCAATCTGCTTTTGTCCTTTCTTTGCCTGTTCTTCGCCTTCAACCAGCTTTTTCCTGCTTGCCTCCAGCTGCTGCCTTCCTGCCTCAATGGCTGCCTGCCCCTGCTCCAACTGCTTTTTCGCTTCTGCAAACTGTACGTCTGCTTCCTGCTGCTTCTGTTCCAAGATTGCCTGTGCTGCCGCTATCTGCGCTCCTGCCGCCTGCAAAACAGGCTCTTTTTCTGCAATCTCTGCTTTTAACGCATCTGCCTGTGCCTGTATCTGAGGGATTTGCTCCGGTGGCAACATTCCGCTTTCCAAGCTTGCCAAAAGCTTCGCAAGTAACTCCTTCGCCTGTGCAAGAGCTGTAACGCCACTGTCATATTCCGCTTTCTGACTGTTAAAGTCATCCCAAGCTTTCGCAAGCTCTTCTTCTCCCTTGGCAATTTCTGCCATTCCTGTATCATATTGCTCTTTAAAAGCTGCTTCCTGTGCGTCAAATTCTTTTTTGGCTGTATTATACTGACTCCAGCCGTCAGAAATTTCTTTTTTGGCTGCATCTACCTCTTTTTGACTGGCATACAGCTTATTTTTTCCGCTTTGAAGCTCATCGTTTGCCTTCTTTAGCTGTTCTTTTCCTTCCTGAAGCTGTTTTTCTCCATCATCAATCTGTTTTTTGGCATCCGTAAGCTTTTCTTCTGCTTCCTTCTTTCCTTTATCTAGTTCTGCCTGTGCATCGGCAAGCTCTGCTTCTGCTTCTTCACGAATTTCATCAACCCTTCGTTTTCCCTGTTCGTCAGCAATTTCTTCAATATTTTCCTGTACCTTTTCTACCTTTGCATCATATTGGGAAGTAAAAGCTGTCAACGCTTTTGCATCTTTTACAGACACATAACATTCCGTATATGCCTCCAACCCAAAATCCTCCGGAAGGACACCGATAAAGCCGCTGACTTCACCGTTTCCCACGGTACTGCTGCCTCTGGCATAAGTAAAATACATGGAGCTGCTGCCGCTTCCTACGATTTCAAAAGTGTCTGTTTTTAAAGTGTCGGTAACGGCATCTTTTGTACCGCTGGAAAGAGTAATCTTATCTCCGATTTGAAAGCCGTGAGCCTTTAAAAAGTCTCCGTCCATAAAACATTCCCCCGATTTCTCAGGCATTCTTCCCTCTTCTACGGTATATTTATTCATATCCTTTAAAACAGAAGCGACATGAAGGACTTTGTAGTTTCCTTCCACATTTAACAGCATGTCTGCCGAATATCCCGGCTCTGCTGCCTCCACGCCTTCTGTCTTTTTCAATGCTTCTACATCTTTTTCTGTCAGACCTAAAGTTCCTATCACACGAAGATCCATTACATTATTTCTGTCAAAATATGCGTCACCGGAGAAACGCATATCCGGTTCTCCTGCCCGAATACCGGAAAAAACGCAACTCCCATTGCTACAATAAAGAAAATCGATAAAAATCTTCCCAGACTTTTTCGTATTTCTACATAAAAGTCTTTTCTTATTGCTCTTTTTTTCATGTCCGCTCACCACCTACCATTCAATGGTTTCTACCGGAACAGGATTTGGATTTAATTCCATACCGGACACCCTTCCGTTCTTGATATGTATAATCCTGTCTGCCATAGGTGCAATGGCTGAATTATGCGTAATGACAATAACAGTCATTCCCTTTTGGCGGCAGGTATCCTGCAAAAGCTTTAAAATCGCCTTTCCTGTATTGTAATCCAAAGCTCCCGTAGGCTCGTCACACAGCAAAAGCTTCGGATTTTTTGCCAATGCTCTTGCTATGGACACTCTCTGCTGTTCTCCTCCGGAAAGCTGTGCCGGAAAATTATCCAGACGGTCTCCCAGTCCGACATCTTCTAAAACACTCTTTGCATCCAGCGGCTCTTTGCAAATCTGAAGCGCCAGCTCTACATTTTCCAGAGCAGTCAGATTAGGCACTAAATTATAAAACTGAAAAACAAATCCGATGTCATCTCTGCGATACCCTGTGAGCATTTTCGGCGTATATTTCGCCACATCCTTTCCGTCTACCAGCACTTTTCCCTCTGTGGCTGTATCCATACCGCCTAAAATGTTTAAAACCGTTGTTTTACCGGCTCCGCTTGGGCCTACAATGACCACAAATTCACCTTTTGATATGGAAAAATCAATCCCATCTGCCGCACGGATTTCCACTTCTCCCATTTTATAAACCTTTGTTACATTTTCCAACTTTACATAATCTTCCATAGCTTATCCTCTCCCGGCTTCTTCCAATGCACCCTGTATTCCCTTTGTTAAAAGCTTTGCTGTAAGAGCTGCCATCCTTTTGGGACTTTCTTTAAAATCATGCTCCATCCAGTAACGCACAATCCCCATAGCACCGGTTGTGCAATAATAAAACTGTACCTGAAATTCCACAGACGCCTCGTTAAAGGTATTTGGAAAAGCATTCAAATACTTTACAAAAATAGACTCCACAAGTCCTTTTCCGCTTGAAACACTTCCCCTGTATCTCATAATCAGCCCACACTTTTCCCTCTCCTGATAAAGATACTCAAACACACTTTCCAAAACGACTTCCAGATTTTCCTTTAGCTGAGTCGGCTCCATTCCATCTGTCATTTCTTTTACTTTCCTGCACATATTTTCCTCGACTTCCGCCAGAATATCGTATATATCTGTATAATGAATGTAGAAGGTATTCCTATGTATATGCGCCGTTTCTGTAAGCTCCCGAATGGAAATTTCATTGATTTCCTTATGTTGCAGCAGCAGAAGTAATGCTTCCAATATATTCGCCTTTGTCTTTTCAATCTTCTTATTTCTATCTTTTTCCATGATTTTCTCCTATGCAGTTGCACATTTCCTCAGTTAAATTTTACTGTGCAGTTGCACATTTGTCAACCTTCTGTAAAACAAAAAGAGCTGCCGCATCTGCAACAACTCTCCTGTTATTTCTATTCTGTTTTCTCTCCAAAAAGCTCATAATAAAAGATATATTGCTGCAAAACACCTTCAAAGCCTTTGTATCTGCGCTTCGGAAATCCCCTTTTATAATGCTTTTCAAGCGCCTGATTAATATGCGTATCTACCGGAAACGCCTCTAAATGATGAAGTCCAAAAAGGCAAATGCAATCTGCCACTTTCACCCCCACACCGAATATTTTAAGCAGCTCTTCTTTTGCTTTTGCATATTTCATCTTTTCAATCGCCTGCAAATCTATTTCACCGGCAACAACTGCTTTTGCCGCACGAACCACATATTTACTGCGATATCCCAAGTTACAGGCTTTTAAATCATCCTCTTCTAAACAGGCGAAAGCTTCTGCTTTCGGAAAAGCATAATAATGCTCTCCTGAAGCCGTTATTTTTTCTTCTCCGTATTCCCTGCAAATATTCTCAATACATCTTCTAATTCTTACAATATTATTTTGCTGAGAAATCAGAAAGGAAACAATCATTTCCCATAAGTCCTGTTTTAAAATGCGAATACCTCCGCCCAGCTTGGCTGCATTTACCAAATACGTGTCTTTGGGGTTAATTTTCTCTATGTAAAGCTTATAAGCTCTCTTTAAATCAAAATATTCTTCCCATACTTCTGTAAATTCTTCTAAAGAACAGTAAAAGATACTTTCTCCATCTTTTTGATAAACATCCAGATATCGTGCACCGACAATTATTCTATATTTATTTTCCGCCAGCTTTTTCATGCGAAAACACTGACCCGAATTACAAATTTGCTCTAAATCAAAGTTTTCTATTTGTTTTTTTACCATGTTTTTTCTTCCTAATATTTAAGATTTTACGAAAGCCAGTTACTTTCCATGAGAGGATTATACTGAAAATAAAATGGAAATTCAATATGGATTAGATGCTCGTCTAATGTTATAATGGTTTTCAAAAAATATGTTAGGAGATGAAATCGTGCACACCGAAAAGAAAGCACAAAAAAAGAGAAGAAAGCCATGAGCGTTTCTTTATATGGAAACCTATTTTTCGTCATTGTAGAATTAGTAACAGCTATTATCACAAGCTCACAAGCTGTTTTGCTTGACGCTGTTTATGATGGCATAGAATTTTTCATGCTTTTACCTTCTATTTTTTTAATACCGTTACTATACAAACCATCCAATGAAAAACATCCCTTTGGTTATATGCAAATAGAAACTCTCTTTGTTGTAGTCAAAGGAATTATGATGACAGCCGTTACCATTGGGTTAATCGCAAACAACCTAAACCTTATGCTTCATGGCGGACATCTGATTGATTTTCAGTCCGTTGCCTACTTTGAACTGTTTGGATGTATTTTAGGTATCTCTGTATCTCTGTATCTTCGAAAAAAGAATAAAGCGATGAATTCCCCTTTATTAGAAACAGAAAGAAAAGGCTGGGAAATCGACAGTATTGTATCTTTGGGAATGACTGTGGCATTTTTGCTTCCTAACTTTTTGTTACATACGCCACTTGCTCCTGTTATTCCTTATATTGACCAGATTATCACCATTTTTCTTTCTATATTCATGCTCCCAATGCCAATTAAAACAGTAATTACAGGCATTCGAGACTTAATGTTAATACCGCCGGAACAGGAGACTATTGAAGATATTAAAAATACAGTAGAACCGATTATTGGCATTTATGGACATACACAGCTTTATTATGATATTGTCCGAACCGGACGAAAACTATGGATTAGCGTTTATATTACTTTTGACAAAGACACTATTTCTCTTTCACGGTTTAAGATTATTCAAGCCAGATGTATTCAAGCTCTTACAGAAAAATATTCCGATTTTTACTTTGAATTATTACCGGATATCGAATTTACAGGAACTGAAATTGAAAAATTAGAGGTTTAAATATACAGTAAAAAATATGCGGTTCTTTTGCCACGAAAATGGCTTAGAACTGCATATTTCTGTATAGAGGACGTTATAATATTGTTATCACAAATTTCTATCATTTTTATCTGCTTTTCCACGTTTTACATAAAGGCTAACAGCATTTGTTTTCTGAACCCATTTAGGAATACTTGGGGTAAATCTCAATAATACCGCTTGCTTTTTAAAGTGTTCAGATTCGAACACTTTAAATGCCAGATGGTATCATATAAAATTAACTTCTCTTAATCACTAATTTTAGTTTTAATTTTCCAGTAACCCTTTCGATCAGATCCTATCCGAACAATTTTTCCGTTTTCTTTTAATTCTTTTATAAGACGACTGACCTTTCTTGGACTTATATTCATTTGTTTTGCCATTTGTTTTGCCGTAATAGAAGGATTTTCGCTTAATATTTCCATAACTTTCCATATTTCTAAATTATCATTGCCTGTTTCATTGCCATTATCATCGCCATTTGCAATGATAATGGTTTCTTTTGGCAATGAAAATGGAAATTCGACTTTTATAAAATGCTCTGATATATGAAAAATACTTTTATCATACTCTTTCAAAATTCTACTCATTCCTGAGCCTAATTGTTCTACAAGACCAACATCTTTAAATACACGCATCAATTCACGATTTCTCGGCATACTACTACAACTAAAAAAATCTTCTTTACTTTGTCCCTGAATCAGTCCACCATAAGATGTGAAAACCATTTTATCATTGAAAATTTCAAAAACAGGTGGTATTTCTCTTGAAAAATCTGAATGTACAATTGCATTTATCACAGCTTCACGCATCGGAATAGGCTCTATCAAATTTTTTTCTACTCTCTTAGCATTTGTCACTTTTGCTCTAGTAATATTCTCAATTTTTAACTTTTCTAACACTTGATGTGTCGCTTTAATTAAAGAGCAATATCCATATTCTTCATTTTCAACTAAATCCACTTTGTCCGATCCAGCATATTTAGCAACTTTAATTGATACACCATTTTCATCTGCCAACAAATATGCAACATAATTGAACTTACCATCAGGTGTTAAAAGTTCTAACGAATTTGTAAACTTTTCATTCAGCTCCAATCCCCTCTCCTGATAATATATCTTCAATTGTGCAAAAGTAAGATCTTGTCTGGGAGATGTAATATTTCTCAAAGTATTATGTGTTCTTTTACTATAAAGACTATCAATCATTGCAGTTGACATTGGCTGAGACGATGTACCCATTCTTGTGAAGCAACCGTTTGGTGACATTCCATGTTTCTTTATATAATATGGTTTTTCTAATCCACTAGAAATTAAGATTTTTATTACGGAAATATTCTCTATCTCTTCAGTTACAATATCGAATAATCCTAAAGTTGATGGTAAAATATTATTTTTTATCCGATCTGCAATTTTCAATTGCATAGAATCGACATCTGAAACTCCAATTGGTTTCCCATTATCATCTACTCCAATATATAAAATGCCACCTTCTTTATTATTCAGAAAAGCTACCACTTCTTTTTCCAGTTTATCATTTAATTCCACTTTAAATTCTATGCGGTTACTTTCTTGGAACATTTCTCGTTCTCCTCTCTATATACCATTTTTATTTGCATTGCATCTTTATCTCTTCTATAGTATCTTTTAATTCACGCATTTTTGTCACAATTTCAAAATTTTCACCATTTAATTTCCAAATATCAATTGAGCTGATTGTTGTTGCCAGCTCTTTCTCCACTTTAATCATAGTATTATAAATTTGTATTTTTAGTGTATCTTCTACTTCATCAGCAATACTTTTCTTTTTATTTATGGTCACTTTCATATCCTTTGCATATAAACCACGTCCAACCCTTACAATCTCTTTTGTGTCAATTAACTGAGAAACGGCTCCTGATATTTGCCCTCTTGTAACATCTTTCTTGCTATTTAATATTATATACTCTTTAAAATCTGGCGCAGTATACATTCCTCCTTGCTTAACACATTCTTTTATTAACATTTTAATCTCAGCTGTTGATATTCTCATCTTACTCAATCTCCTTTGTTCTATTTTATCATTTTTTTCATTAGTTTTATCATTTTTCAATTTATTGTATATTTTATTTTTTTATATTAAAATTATAAAACATATCATTATTATCTTCAATACTTTTTTTCTAATCAACAGTCTTTTGTATTTTTTTATTTTAACTTCATTTCTTAGGAAAACTATCCCCTAAGCACAGCACCCCCGAGGATGTCAAGTCATTGCTACAAACTTTTTGACCTTTTTTCCCTCGATTTTTCCCATAAAACCGTTGTTTTGGAACAGAGGACGTTATATTGTTGTCACAAAATCAGTAGGGAGGATGTAACGTCATTGCTACAAGTTTAGTAGTAGAGGACGTTACATTATTGCTACAAATCAAGTCAGTGCCTTCCATTCCACCTCCACTCTCCCATCATCATACACATATATACCTTTTTCTGGAAAATACTTTCCAAGGTAATAATTTGTGTCTATATGCTCACGTCCCAATCTGGAAACATCTTTGATAATCACCATATTAATTTTTCCCAGTTCGATATCTGCCAGCATTCTTCGGAATTCTGGTCTGTCAAAATTACTGCCGGAAATTCCATCATCCAAATAAGAGGAAACAAATGTAATATCTTGTTGTTCTGAAATATATTCCTGCCCCATTTTCACCTGAGAGTGTATACTGTTGCTGTATTTATCCACTTTTACAGCTTCCTCCACAGATACTCTGCAATAGATACCTGCATGGAACATTTTCTCACTCCTTAGTCTTGTATAGTCATTGCCTTTAATTGTCTTAATCTTGCAAAAGATATCAAGCAATGTCAACAGATACTTTTACGTTCAGTCAGATTCTTCACACACTGCGCCAGTGTTTTTTCTCCAGAAAAATGTACCCGAATCTGGTAGCCGCCATATTCATATTCCACTGCTGCTTTATTATCTATCAGTTTTTTCTGTTCCTCTTTTTCAGTCTCCATGAATCTTCCACTCATGTATATGCCTCCTTCAGCATACAGACCTCTTTACATCCTATGCTGGCAGGCATGTACAGAAGTTCTGTATTAGTTGAATTCGACTTTCGAAATCCTGATTTCATTTTATATGAACCCTTTTCAACACACATTGATGCCAAATTGAGGTTGAATTGATACTTTATTAATTTTTAATAGTTTTTTCTTTTACCAGAACGTATGTTTGTGATATAATTTTTAAAATACTTATAATGAATTCAATAGAAATATTGAAAATCTACTTTAGAAAGGACATGATACCTATATGGAACGATGTGATTTCTCTACACTAATGACAGTATTCCACAGGTATGTAACTATGCTGAGCTTCTGACCGACCTCGGCGAACCGGAACAAGGACTTTCTGCGTTGAAGAAACTAGCACGAATTGTAAAAGAATATAATTCTGAATGTTGCAGCGATTACGCAATCATTCTGGAATCTATGGGAGCGATTCTGCTCATGCTGGGAAAAATTTCAGAAGGAACGGAATATCTTAAACAGGAAATGCAGATTTATACAGAACTCTGGAAAGATGCACCGGAAAAGCCGGAAGCAAAATATCAGGAAATTGCAAATTTATATCCACAAGTCGGATTTGAAATTGCACAAAGATTTTTGTCCAATATCCAGTATTGATAATTTTAAGCCGGCATGATTATTCATAATCATGCGGCTTATTCATTGAAAACTATAACTTTTAGACACTTATGTTTTCCACTTCTTCTCTTGATGGCATTACACGTAATGCACCTTTTCTCGTTGTGATAACAGAAGCTGCTGCATTTGCAAAGGTCAACATATCTTTAAGCTGTATACTATTTAAATTGTCCAGCCCATGCTCACAAATCCCATGAAGCATACATCCACAAAAAGTATCACCTGCGCCTGTAGTTTCAATGGTTTTTTCCTGTATAAATGCCGGAACCTCTACTTTCATATCCTTATAATAAGCTCTGCTTCCATCTTTTCCCATAGATAACAAAATAAGCGTAATATCTGGATATCTTTCTTTTATCCAGCAAATTCCTTCATCAAAATCTTCTTTTCCTGTCAGCCATTGAATTTCGTTATCTGATATTTTTAAGATGTCACAAAAACCAAGTCCATATAAAACTTGTTCCCTTGCTATTTCCATAGAATCCCAAAGAGGTTCCCTAATGTTAGGATCAAAGGATATGATAATCCCATTTTCCTTAGCAATATTTAACGCCTTTTTTGTTGCATTTCTCACACCATCATGGGTCATAGACAATGTTCCAAAATGAAATATCTTAGCATTTATAATTGCTTCTTCTGTCACTTCCTCTTCTGATAACATCATATCCGCTCCCGGTTTTCTATAGAAAGAAAAGTCCCTGTCTCCCCCTGGCATCGTATGTACCAGAGCGAGTGTTGTATGCACATCCTTATCCATATACAGATAGTCTGTATTAATCCCAACTTCAAGCAGTGCATCTCTTAGCTGTTCACCAAAAAATCTGCTCCAACTTTTCCTATAAATGTGGTCTTATGTCCAAGTTTCTCCAACATGGCCAACACGTTACATGGTGCACCTCCCGGGTTCGCCTCAAACAGAGGATTTCCTTGTCCGCTGGCACCATTTTCTGTAAAATCAATTAAAAGCTCTCCTAATGCTATTACATCATATTTCTTCTCCATTTTGTTTTCCTCATATTTAAACTTTCTGAAAATAATAATATGAGAGTGTGGAAACCGGCACAGCCCCACACTCACATCTTTCATTTCTTCCACTTTTATTCTACAACAACATCGTGTTTCACTATATCTATATACGCTGTTCCGTCAGTTTTAAAAAGAATCTTGTCTGCATCCATTGGTGTGTAAATAAGAGAGGTCATCGCCTTTTCTCCGTCATTTGCAAATATTTCAACTGAGTACTTATCCATTACAACTCGCAACCTGATCTTACCATCTTGACTTTCCACTTTCATACTTCTCTGACAGATGAAATCTCTTCTGGATCCTGCATGATTACGGTCAAATGTCAGAATTCCCTTTTTTGCATTGTAAGAAATTTCTGTATAAAATTTCTGATTTTTTGCTAATTGAATTCGGAACTCCTCATAATCTCCTGCCTGAATATCAATCGTCATGTCAATTTCCCGGCCTGATACGCCTTCCAGTTCCATAGCTTCATGAACTATCACATCTTTATAGTTGACTGTATTGGCATAATAATTTTCCAGTTCTTTTACCGGAAGCTGATACAGGCGGCCATTCTTAATATGCAGTTCTCTCGGTACTGTCATCTGTCCTGACCATCGAAATTCTCCCGGTGTATTATAATTGTCCCAGGACTGCATCCATGCAATCATAATGCGGCGACCATCCTTGGTTTCTGTAGTCTGAGATGCATAGAAATCAAGCCCATAATCAATCGCACTTTCTGTCTCTCTCTCAAATTTCACCTGTTCCTTGTCAAAGTCGCCGATTAGACACAGCGTTCCATTACCACTGTGGAATTCCAGTCCTTCCGCACACATATCCTGCGGTGATGTCAAAATAACATATTTTCCTTCAAGTGGAAACATATCCGGGCATTCCCACATTTTCCCATATCGATTCTCACATTTATCCACAACGCCACAGTATTTCCACTGCTTCAGATCTTCTGACGAATATAACAGCAATTGTCCGCTTCCATCCTCATTTCTGTTTCCGACAATCACATAAAATGTATTTTCATCTTTCCAGATTTTTGGATCACGGAAGTCAACTTTGCTTGCTCCATCTGGAAGCATATCTGCTCCTATAATCGGATTCACATCTGACTTTTCATAATCAACACCGTCTCCAATCGCCAGACACTGTGTTTGACGTTCAAAGTGTTTTCCTTCCTCATCGTCTCCGACCACTACACCAGTATAAACCAATACATGTTTTCCATCATGTTCAATAGCACTGCCTGAAAAACATCCGAAACTATCGTATTCCTGATCCGGAGCCATGCAGACCGGCAAAAGCTCCCATTTGATGAAATCTTTTGATTTATAATGTGCCCAGTGCATCGGTCCCCATTGTGTTGTATACGGATGATACTGACACATTAAATGAACTTCATCTTGAAATATTGAGAAGCCATTCGGGTCATTGATCCAACCAACCGGTGAACAAGCATGAAAAGACGGTTTTTGTTCTATCGGAATTTTAACTGTTTCATTTTTCTCGTATTCTCTGGCTTTCTGCAGCGAACTACTCATTTTTATCTTATTTTCCATAAAATATACTCCTATTTTTCCTCATTCAAAGATTTCTGGTACTCGTCAAAATATTTCTGTTTAATTGACAAATACTCCTGCAAACCATATTTATCCATATTCTTTAAATATTCATCCCATTCTTCTTCTATGCCGCCATTCAAAATCCAGCTCGCCTTCATCTGTTCTGCATATTTCTTTATATCTGTATCCAGTTGGGAAACCCTGTTGGTATCATCAATACTCATAAACACATTCGGATAGACATATTTGCTATTCATATCTTTCAGATAGGTTTCATGCATATTATCAAGTCTCCACTTCGCATCTGCAGGCTGTGTCACATATACATCATAATAATCATTCAGCACCGCAAGCGGACCGTTTACAGACTGTCTTTCACGTACCTCAACCGGTGAATTATCTCCCAGATCCATATGCTTCAGCATCTCTCCACCTTCGCTGTTTGTACTCATTTCAAATACGTTAGTGGCTCCCTTTTCTCCATAGGTTCCCCAGTTGTTCTGTGGAGACTGGATTGGTGCATACATCTGATCAATCCATGCTGCTGCCAATGCAGTATCTCTGCAACTCGTTGTAAGAACACATCGTCCACGGTCAAATCCACTCGTCTCACTGTTGTTTTGTCTTGTAACATTTACAAGTCCTTCCGGTCCGGCAAGTGCCGGCAGCATCACATAATCATCATAATTGTCAATATTTCCGATATCCCATGTAAAGCAAAGACCATATCTGTGATTCTTTCCTTTTGCAACATAAGTTGACCACTCTTGTGTAAATGCTTCCGGATCTACCAACTTTTCTTCAACTAATTTATGCAGCCATTCAATTCCTTCTTTGTAACCTTCCTGAACTGTCGTATAAATTACCTCTCCATCATCTGTCACTGCGAAATGATCTGTAGTATCTCCATATCCTTCGCCAAATCCATTGATTAAAATTGCCGGATCCTGGTCTCCATTATTAATGATAAATGACATTGGGATTACATCCCCCTCTACACCGCATTCTTCCTGAATCTTATCTGCGTTATCACGGAATGCAATTAATACCTGCTCCAGTTCTTCTGTTGTAGACGGCACCTCAAGTCCAAGGCAATCCAGCCATTTTTTATTAATGTATGGAATGTCACCGATTGCCTGAATTGCTTCTTTTCCTTCTCCCAACTGTTCAATCCACGGGAAGGAGTAAATATGTCCGTCCGGAGCAGTAACCATGGTTCGATATTCTGGATATTTTTCAAAAACAGCCTGTAAATTTGGCATGTATTTGTCAATCAGATTTTCCAAAGGATAATGATTCCCTGTTTCGCATATCTCAGCAAATCATAATCGTTCATTCCTGCTGTAAACAATCCGTCCGGAAGACTTCCAAACTGTGCCAGTGCCAGATTCTTTTTATCAGCAAACTGATCTGCCACAAAACAGGTCCAGTCAATTTCTAACATTTGTCTGTTTCTCTATGCGCTGAAAA
>ENA-OPYY01000312-OPYY01000312.1-human-gut-metagenome-genome-assembly--contig:-NODE-312-length-18232-cov-3.456835_pt1 | contig 18232 bp, 19 predicted proteins | sample MGYA00242472_ERZ504481 | MGnify/ENA primary metagenome ERZ504481 (study PRJEB26092, sample SAMD00036265) | human gut metagenome | host: Homo sapiens | study: EMG produced TPA metagenomics assembly of...
TCGAAAGTCAGGAAATATGTTTTAATTTAAAAATTCGGAAAAAATAAAAGAAAATGGTAAAGAAATAACAAAAAACGGAAATTTAATTGAATTTTTATGCTAAGTAATATATACTAGAATAGGCAAAAATTTTGGTTTATATTTAAACACATTTTATAATAATGGAGGGCTAGAATATGAGCAACAATGCAACAGAAAACTCAGCAAGCAGAAGAATTGCCACACTGCTTGATGGGGGTAGCTTTGTTGAAATCGGTTCTGCTGTAACAGCAAGAAATACAGATTTCAACCTGCAGGAAAAAGAAACTCCGGCTGATGGAGTAATCACCGGCTATGGAGTGATCGACGGCAATCTCGTGTATGTGTACAGCCAGGATGCATCTGTCTTAAAAGGTGCGATCGGTGAGATGCATGCGAAAAAAATTGCCAACATCTATGACATGGCGATGAAGATGGGAGCGCCGGTGATCGGACTGATCGACTGTGCGGGACTTCGTCTTCAGGAAGCAACAGATGCTCTGGAAGCATTTGGAAGCCTGTACTTCAAACAGGCAATGGCATCCGGTGTGATTCCGCAGATTACAGCTGTTTTCGGAATGTGCGGCGGCGGTCTTGCAGTAGTGCCTGGACTGACAGATTTCACATTTATGGAAAATAAAGAAGGAAAGCTGTTTGTGAATTCACCAAATGCACTGGACGGAAACATTGATTCCAAGTGCAATACAGCAAGTGCCGAGTATCAGAGCAAGACAGCTGGTCTTGTAGATGCAGCGGGTACAGAAGAAGAGATTTTGGGACAGATCCGTTCTCTGATCTGCATGCTGCCTGCAAATTTTGAAGATGATGCATCTTATGATGAGTGTACAGATGACCTCAACCGTGTCTGCGCAGATCTTGCCAATGCTGCGGAAGATACAGGAATTGCACTTGCCACAATTTCTGACAACAATATTTTCTTTGAAACCAAGAGAGAATATGCAAAAGAAATGGTAACAGGATTTATCCGTCTGAACGGAATGACAGTGGGAGCTGTTGCAAACCGTTCCAAAGTATATGATGCAGAAGGAAATGCAGAGTCCTATGAACAGGTTCTGACAGTTGACGGATGTAAAAAAGCAGCAGATTTTATCAATTTCTGTGATGCTTTCTCGATTCCGGTATTATCCCTGACAAACGTGACAGGATTTGAAGCAACTCTGGAAGCTGAGAAGGATATGGCACGTGCAGTTGCAAAACTGACTTACGCATTCGCGAATGCATCTGTACCAAAGGTTAATGTGATCGTAGGAAAAGCTTACGGAAGCGCATATATTGCGATGAACAGTAAATCTATCGGAGCAGATCTGGTATACGCATGGCCGACAGCTGAGATCGGAATGATGGATGCTTCTATGGCAGCAAAGATCATGTATGCAGATGCAGACGCAGAGACATTGAAAGAAAAGGCAGCAGAATACAAAGAGCTGCAGTCCAGTCCGGTTTCTGCGGCAAGAAGAGGATATGTGGATGCAATCATTGATGCAGCCGACACAAGAAAATATGTGATCGGAGCATTTGAGATGCTGTTCACAAAGAGAGAGGATCGTCCGGCAAAGAAACACGGTACGGTTTAGTGAGGTGAGGCGAAGTGAAGAAAAAATTAAGTTTAATCGTACTTGCCTGTGCTCTTACCTTAGGTGTTTCAGGATGCGGCAGTGAGGCAGATACGACAACAAGTAATGATAGAGAGTCTATGATGGCTTATTCAGAGGCAATTGTCAGCAGCTTCAGTCAGACACCGGATGAAGTTTTTGATCAGTATGAGGAAATGTCAGACTTGCAGTTGAATCTGATGCTTCTCAACACCGGTCTTCCTGTAGATTCTGAAAACTTCCTTTCTATGGTTGAATCCTGGAAAGCGGGAGAAAAGGAATGCGGAGAGTTCATAAGTTATGGGGACTTCGAGGCAGAGATGACAAGCTCTGGTATCGTTGTTTCTACAGAAGCAGAGTATGAGAATAAGACGGCAGATATCGAGTTTACATTTGATGAAGAACAGAAAATGGACAGTATGACGATCAATGCACATTATTCTACTTCAGAAATTCTGAAAAAGGCGGGACTGAATACCATCCTTGGAATGGGAACTGTATTCGTTGTTTTGATCTTTATTTCATTCATTATTTCTCTGTTCAGATTTATTCCGGAACTTGAGAAGAAATTTAAGAACAAAAAAACTGCAGAACCGGCAAAAGCACCGGCTCCGGCTCCTGTACCAGTTGCAGAACCGGCAGCAGAAGAAGCTTCAGATGATGCAGAGCTTGTAGCAGTGATCTCAGCAGCGATCGCAGCGGCAGAAGGAACTTCTGCAGACGGATTTGTAGTTCGCTCGATCAAGAGAAGAAAATCGAATAAATGGAACAAATGGAATTAATCAGGAGGATTTTAAAATGAAAAATTATACAATTACTGTAAATGGAAATGTATATGATGTGACAGTAGAAGAAAAGGGAGCAGGTACTGCACCGGTTGCAGCGGCAGCACCAGTTGCAGCTCCAAAGGCAGCACCGGCAGCGGCTCCGAAAGCAGCAGCACCGGCAGGAGCAGGAAGTATCCAGGTAAAAGCGGGAGCAGCTGGAAAAGTATTCAGTATTGACGCAAGCGTAGGACAGGCTGTAAAAGCAGGAGATGCCATTGTAACAGTAGAAGCTATGAAAATGGAAATCCCTGTAGTAGCTCCGGAAGATGGTACAGTTGCTAGCATTGATGTGGCAGTAGGCGACGCAGTAGAGTCAGGAGCAGTATTAGCCACATTAAACTAGGAGGTTTTGACAAATGGAATATATTTCAAATACGCTGGGGAACCTGGTAGAGCAGACTGCGTTTATGAACCTGACGTTCGGAAACCTGATTATGATCGCAGTTGCCTGCTTTTTCCTTTATCTGGCGATTAGACACGGCTTTGAACCGCTGCTGTTAGTTCCGATTGCATTTGGTATGCTTCTGGTTAATATTTATCCGGATATCATGCTTCATGCAGAAGATTCGGCGAACGGAACAGGCGGACTTCTGTATTATTTCTATGTTCTGGATGAGTGGTCAATCCTGCCGTCTCTGATATTCCTTGGTGTCGGTGCGATGACAGACTTTGGACCATTGATCGCGAACCCGAAGAGTTTCCTTCTGGGTGCGGCAGCACAGTTTGGTATTTTCGCCGCATACCTTGGAGCAATGGCAATGGGATTCTCTGACAAAGCGGCTGCAGCGATTTCTATCATCGGTGGTGCTGACGGCCCGACTTCTATTTTCCTCGCAGGAAAATTACAGCAGACAGCAATCTTAGGACCGATCGCGGTAGCGGCATATTCTTATATGTCACTGGTTCCGATCATTCAGCCGCCGATTATGAAGCTTCTTACAACAGAAGAAGAGCGTAAGATCAAGATGGAGCAGTTAAGACCAGTTTCCAAACTGGAGAGAATCCTCTTCCCGATCATCGTTACGATCGTAGTATGTACGATTCTTCCTACAACAGCTCCTCTGGTAGGTATGCTGATGCTTGGTAACCTGTTTAAAGAATCAGGTGTTGTAAGACAGCTGACAGAGACAGCATCCAATGCTTTGATGTATATCGTAGTAATCCTGCTTGGTACATCTGTAGGTGCTACAACAAGTGCAGAAGCATTCCTGAACATGGATACACTGAAAATCGTTGCACTGGGACTGATTGCGTTTGCATTCGGTACAGCAGCCGGAGTATTGTTCGGTAAACTGATGTGCTGGGCAACAAAGGGCAAGGTAAATCCTCTGATCGGTTCTGCGGGTGTGTCTGCGGTTCCTATGGCAGCTCGTGTTTCTCAGAAAGTCGGAGCAGAAGCAGATCCTACAAACTTCCTGCTGATGCATGCGATGGGACCGAACGTTGCCGGAGTTATCGGTACTGCGGTAGCAGCCGGAACATTTATGGCGATCTTTGGTGTGAAATAATAATGGAGGACAGTAAAAATGGCAGAAATTGCAAAAAAACCAATTAAAATTACAGAAACAATTCTGCGTGATGCGCATCAGTCTCTGATTGCGACAAGAATGACAACAGAGCAGATGATGCCGATCGTGGATAAAATGGATAAAGTCGGATATCATGCAGTAGAGTGCTGGGGAGGAGCTACATTTGATGCATCACTCCGTTTCCTGCACGAAGATCCATGGGAGAGACTTCGTAAATTCCGTGACGGATTCAAGAACACAAAACTGCAGATGTTATTCCGCGGACAGAACATTCTGGGATACCGTCCATACGCAGATGACGTGGTAGAGTATTTCGTACAGAAATCTGCTGCAAACGGAATTGACATCATTCGTATCTTTGACTGTATGAATGATATGAGAAATCTGCAGACAGCAGTTACAGCAGCGAATAAAGAAAACGCCCATGCACAGGTTGCAATGTCCTATACATTGGGTGATGCATATACTCTGGAATATTGGGTAGATCTCGCAAAAAGAATTGAAGACATGGGAGCAAATTCTATCTGTGTAAAAGATATGGCAGGTCTTCTTTGCCCATATCAGGCAACAGAACTTGTAACAGCATTAAAAGAAGCAGTTGAGATTCCAATCGAGATGCATACACACTATACATCAGGAGTTGCTTCTATGACATACCTGAAATCTGTAGAGGCTGGTGCTGACATCATTGATACAGCAATGTCACCATTTGCACTTGGAACTTCTCAGCCGGCAACAGAAGTGATGGTAGAGACATTCAAAGGGACTCCATATGATACAGGACTGGATCAGAACCTGCTTGCAGAGATCGCTGATTACTTCAGACCGATCAGAGACGAAGCACTTGAGTCCGGACTGCTCAATCCGAAGAACCTTGGTGTGAATATCAAGACACTTCTGTACCAGGTACCGGGAGGAATGCTTTCAAACCTGACATCTCAGTTAAAAGAGCAGGGAGCAGAAGATAAATTCTATGAGGTTCTGGAAGAAGTACCGCGTGTGCGTAAAGACCTTGGAGAGCCGCCGCTTGTTACACCTTCTTCTCAGATCGTTGGTACTCAGGCAGTGTTCAACGTACTGATGGGAGAACGCTATAAGATGGCGACAAAAGAGACAAAAGACGTACTGTCCGGAAAATATGGTGCGACAGCAAAACCATTCAATCCGGAAGTACAGAAAAAAGTAATCGGAGAAGATGCAGAAGTGATTACATGCCGCCCGGCCGATCTGATTCCGAACGAGCTGGATACACTCCGCAAAGAGTGCGCACAGTACAGCCAGCAGGATGAGGATGTGCTGACATATGCATTGTTCCCACAGGTTGCAACAGATTTCTTCAAATACAGAGATGCTCAGCAGACAAAAGTAGATGCAAAAGTAGCAGATACAGAAGACGGAGCATATCCGGTATAATAAAATGAAAGAAAAGGATTGGAAGATGAAAGTTTTCCGGTCCTTTTTTGTTGTCCGGAAAAGAAATAAAAATTCAATTCCTTGTGCAGAATCTGTTTTAGTGATATAATTACCCGTGGCAAAGGAGGACGATTTTATGTGTATCAAAGATAGAATAGAACGATTACGTCAGAAAATGGAAAAACACCATATTTCTGTTTATATGATTCCGACAGCAGATTATCACCAGAGTGAATATGTAGGAGAACACTTTAAATCCAGAGCATTTATCACAGGATTTACAGGATCAGCAGGGACTGCTGTCATCACAAAAGAAGAAAGCTGTCTCTGGACGGACGGAAGATATTTCCTTCAGGCAGAAAGCCAGCTTCAGGGAAGCGGGATCCGTCTGCAGAAGATGGGAGAACCGGGAGTGCCGACGATCGCAGAATATATTGAATCTGTACTGGGAGAATCTGAAAATATCGGATTTGACGGAAGAACCATCGGGATTACAGAAGGAGAACAGTACGAAGAGATCGCGAAAGAGAAGCACGGACAGGTGTACTATGGCTGTGATCTGATTGATGAGATCTGGGAAGAGAGACCGGCGCTGTCTGAAAAACCGGCATTTTATCTGGAAGAGACCTATACAGGAGAATCTACGGCATCGAAACTGAAACGAGTCAGAGAGAGAATGGAGAAAGAAAATACAGGCTATCATCTTCTGACCAGCCTGGATGATATTGACTGGCTGCTGAATGTGCGCGGACAGGATGTGGAGTATTTTCCGCTTCTGCTTTCTTATGCGCTGATCACCATGGATTCTGTGGAATTATATGCAGATGAAAGAAAGTTTGATGAGAATATCTTAAAGCATTTTGAGGAGTGCCAGGTACATCTGCATCCATACAATGCAATCTATGAAGATGTAAAATCTCTTCCGGAGGGGGCTTCAATTCTTCTGGATCCACAGAGAGTGAATTATGCATTGTATCGCAACATTCCGAAAGCTGTCCGTATTGTAAAGGAAGAAAATCCGGAAGTGCTGATGAAGTGCGTGAAAAATGCAGCTGAGATCGAGAATATCAGAAGAGGTCACATCAAAGACGGCGTGGCGCATACAAAATTTATGTACTGGCTGAAGAAGCATGCTGGCAAAGAGACGATTACAGAGCTGAGCGCATCTGAGAAGCTGGAGAACTTCAGAAAAGAGCAGGAAGGATATCTCTGGCCGAGCTTTGATCCGATCTGTGCCTATGGAGAGCATGCGGCGATCGTGCATTATTCTTCTACACCGGAGACGAATGTGGAATTAAAAGAAGGCGGACTGTTTTTGACAGATACCGGCGGAAATTATTATGACGGATCCACAGATATCACACGTACGGTGGCGATCGGTGAGGTTGACGAAAAACAGAAAGAAGACTTTACAATGGTAGCCTGCAGTATGCTGCGTCTTGCTGACGCAAAGTTTCTTGCCGGATGCAGCGGCATGGTTCTGGATTATGCAGCCAGAGAACCATTCTGGCGCAGAAACTTAAACTATAATCATGGAACCGGACATGGCGTGGGATATCTTGGAAATATTCACGAGGCTCCGATCGGATTCCGCTGGAAGGCAACAAGGGATGCCATGTGCGAGATTGAGCCGGGAATGGTGATCACAGACGAGCCGGGAATTTATATAGAAGGTTCCCATGGAATCCGCATTGAAAATGAACTGCTTGTGTGTGCAGGAGAAAAGAACGAATATGGACAGTTTTTGTATTTTGAGCCGCTTACTTTTGTTCCGATCGATCTGGATGCGTTGCGTCCGGAATTGATGACAGAGGAAGAAAAGCAGCTGCTCAATGCATATCATCAGAGCGTATATGAGAAGATCAGTCCATATCTGGAAGCAGAAGAGAAAGAATGGCTGAAGGAATACACCCGTCCTGTAAAATAGCAGAATGAAAAACAAAGAGGAAGAAGAGGAAATGAAGTGTGAGTGAAAATAGTACAAACGAATTATTGATCCGCATGGAAGAAAAATACAAAAAATGAGCAAAGGCCAGAAACGGCTTGCGGATTATGTGACGGAAAACTATGATAAGGCTGTATTTCTGACAGCAGCTCGTCTCGGAGAAGTGGTAGGAGTCAGTGAATCCACAGTTGTACGTTTTGCCACACAGCTTGGATACAAAGGATATCCCGGTTTCCAGAAAGCACTGGAAGAACTGGTGCGCAACAAATTGAATTCCATTCAGAGGATGGAGGTTACCTATGGGCGGATCAGTCAGTCGGAGATTCTGGAAACGGTGCTTCAGTCAGATATTGAAAAGATAAAACTGACATTGGCCGGGATTGATCAGAAAGCATTTGAACTTGCGATTGATACGATTCTCAGTGCTAAACGTATTTATGTAGTGGGAATACGCAGCTGCGCACCGCTGGCCTCCTTTTTATGCTTTTATCTGAATCTGGTATGTGAAAATGTTACTGCTGTCAACACCAACAGTTCCAGTGAGATTTTTGAACAGCTAATCCGGATCAACGAAGAGGATGTGATCATTGGAATCAGTTTCCCGAGATATTCTATGCGCACACTCAAAGCGCTGGAGTTTGCGAGCAACCGGAAAGCAAAGGTGATCACACTGACAGACAGTGTGCACTCACCTATGAATCTGTATTCTTCCTGTAATCTGATCGCCAGAAGTGACATGGCTTCGATCGTGGATTCGCTGGTGGCCCCTTTGAGTGTGATCAATGCGCTGGTGGTGGCTCTCTGTATGAAAAAGCAGAAAGAAGTAGTCAATACACTGGAAACACTGGAGCAGATCTGGGGCGAATATCAGGTATACAGTAAAGATGAATTGAATCAGGTGGATGATACGCTGACAGAGTCTTCTTCTGGAAAAAGCGAGGAGAATAAAGATGAGTAAAGTGCTGATAATCGGGGGCGGCGCGGCCGGAATGATGGCTGCAGTCGCTGCCGGAGAAAACGGTCATGAAGTGTGGTTGTATGAGAAAAATGACCGTCTGGGAAGAAAATTATTCATCACCGGGAAGGGACGCTGCAATATTACGAATGCAGGGGACATGGAAACCCTGTTTGCTTCCGTGATGAGCAATCCAAAGTTTTTATACAGCAGTTTTTACACCTTTACAAATGATCAGGTGATTGATTTTTTTGAAGAGCTTGGTGTCAGAACAAAAATAGAACGGGGCAATCGTGTGTTTCCGTTATCTGACCATTCTTCCGATGTGATCGCGGGACTGAAGCGAAAACTGGAGACTCTGGGTGTCCATATCTGTCTGGAAACAGAGGTGGAAAAGATAGAGGAAAGAGACGGGAAGTTCCAGGCAATCGTCTTAAAAGGCGGACAGCGAAAGACAGGAGATGCCTGTATTGTCGCGACAGGAGGAATCTCTTACCCGGCGACAGGATCTACCGGTGACGGATACCGGTTCGCAAAAGAAAACGGACATCAGATTACAAAACTATATCCGGCTCTGGTTCCGATGGAAGTCAGGGAATGGTATGCAAAGGAACTGCAGGGGCTCTCTCTTCGCAATGTAAGCGCAGCGGTCTATGATGGAAAGAAGAAGCTGTATGAAGATTTCGGTGAGATGCTTTTTACCCATTACGGAGTCAGCGGACCACTGATGCTAAGTGCCAGCAGCGTGATCGGAAAGAGGCTTTCTGAAAAAGAACTGCGTCTGGTGATCGATCTGAAACCTGCTTTGACGGCAGAACAGCTGGATGCCCGTGTGCTTCGCGAATTTGAGGAGCATAAAAACAAACAGTTTAAAAATGCGGTGGATCATTTGTTCCCATCCAAATTAAAACCAGTTATGCTGGAGCTTTCCGGTATTTCGGAAGAGAAGAAAGTCAATGAGATTTCAAGAGAAGAGAGACAGCGATTCGTACATCTGATCAAACATTTTGAGATGACTTTAAGCGGACTTCGCAGCTACAAAGAGGCGATCATCACAAAAGGCGGAGTAAATGTCAAAGAGATCGATCCGGGAACGATGGAGTCAAAAAAGATTTCCGGACTGTATTTTGTGGGAGAAGTTCTGGACCTGGATGCACTGACAGGCGGATTTAATCTGCAGATTGCCTGGTCTACGGCATATCTTGCGGGAATTTCCATTCCTTAACGAATAGAGCAGGAAAGAAAAGGAGAAGCAATATGGGATATAATGTGGCGATTGACGGACCGGCAGGAGCAGGGAAAAGTACCATTGCGAAGCTGGTCGCAAAAGAAAAAGGATATATTTACGTAGATACCGGAGCGATGTACCGGGCAATGGCGGTTTATTTTCTGCAGGAGGGGATTTCCCCGCAGGATACAGAAAAAATCCGTCTTGCGGCACAAAATGCGGATGTGAGCATCTGTTATGAGGACGGGATCCAGCAGGTTTATTTAAACGGATCCAATGTCACAGACAGACTCCGCGAGGAAGCAGTCGGAAATATGGCTTCTGTCAGTTCTGCAGTTCGGGAGGTACGTGCAAGGCTTCTGGACCTGCAGAGAAACCTGGCCAAAGAAGCGGATGTGATCATGGACGGAAGAGATATCGGAACCAATATCCTCCCAAATGCAGATGTCAAGATCTATCTGACGGCCAGTGTAAAAACAAGGGCAGACCGACGGTACAAAGAACTGACAGAAAAAGGGATTTCCTGCAGCTATGAGGAGATTGCTGAAGATATAAAGAAGCGGGATGAGCGTGACATGAGCCGTGAAACTGCGCCTTTAAAGCAGGCAGAGGATGCGATTTTGATAGACAGTTCTGACATGAGCATCGAGGAAGTGGTTCATGCCATCTGCAGACAGTGCAAATAAATGATGGGGGCAGAGGATGAATGTAAAACGTGCAAAGACTGCCGGTTTTTGCTTCGGCGTAAAACGGGCGGTAGAAACAGTTTATGAGCAGGCAAAAAATTCGGATGCAGCACCAATCTACACTTACGGACCGATCATTCACAATGAAGAAGTCGTAAAAGATCTGGAAAATCAGGGCGTGATCGTCCTTCGTACGGAGCAGGAGCTGGAACAGCTTACAGAGGGAACGGTCATTATCCGTTCTCACGGAGTGGCAAAATATATCTACGAGAAGCTGGAGAAAAAGAAGATCCAGATCGTGGATGCAACCTGTCCATTTGTGAAGAAGATCCATCGCATTGTAAGCCGGGAAAGTGCAGCCGGAAAACAGATCGTCATTATCGGGAATCCGAAGCATCCGGAGGTGGAAGGAATCCGCGGCTGGGCAGGAGAACAGGTTTTTGTGGTGGAAACAAAAGAAGATGCCGCTTCCCTTGTACTGGATTCGGCAAGAGCCGTATGTGTTGTCGCCCAAACGACATTTAATTACAATAAATTTCAAGATTTAGTTGAAATTATTTCGAAAAAGAGTTATGATGTAAGTGTTTTAAATACAATCTGCGGTGCGACCAGGGAACGCCAGACGGAAGCCAGGAGCATTGCGGAAGAGGTGGATGCTATGATAGTGATTGGTGACAAACATAGTTCCAATACCCAGAAGTTATTTGAAATATGCAAGGGAGCATGTAAGGATACGTACTATATACAGACACTTGACGATTTGGATTTGAATCAATTAGGGTCAGTGGAAACAGTAGGTATTACAGCAGGGGCATCCACGCCCAATAATATAATTGAGGAGGTTCAAAATAATGTCAGAATTATCTTTTGAACAAATGTTAGAAGAATCATTTAAAACAATTCACAACGGAGAGGTAGTAGAGGGAACTGTAATTGATGTGAAACCAGATGAGATCATCCTGAATATCGGATACAAAGCAGACGGTATCATCACAAAGAGTGAATACTCCAACGATCAGTCTCTGGACCTGACAACAGTTGTTTCTGTTGGTGATTCTATGACTGTAAAAGTATTGAAAGTCAATGATGGAGAAGGTCAGGTGTTACTGACATATAAGAGACTCGCAGCAGAAAAAGGAAACGAAAGACTGCGCGAAGCATTCGAGAACAAAGAAGTTTTAAAAGCAACAGTAACTCAGATCCTTGGCGGAGGACTGTGCGCAACTGTAGAAGGTGCACGTGTATTTATTCCGGCAAGTCTCGTATCAGATTCTTATGAAAAAGATCTGAGCAAATACGAAGGACAGGAGATTGAGTTTGTGATCAGCGAATTCAACCCAAGAAGAAACCGCGTGATCGGTGACAGAAGACAGCTTCTTGTAGCAGAGAGAGCAGAAAAACAGAAAGAACTGTTTGCAAAACTGCAGGTTGGAGATACAGTAGAAGGAACTGTTAAGAACGTAACAGATTTCGGTGCATTTATCGACCTTGGCGGAGTAGACGGACTTCTTCACATTTCTGAAATGTCATGGGGAAGAGTTGAGAATCCGAAGAAGGTATTCCAGGTTGGAGATCAGGTAAAAGTTCTTGTGAAAGACATCAACGATACAAAGATCGCACTGAGCTTAAAATTCCCTGAGACAAATCCATGGGCACACGCTGCTGAAGACTTCGCAGTTGGTTCTGAGGTTACAGGAAAAGTTGCACGTATGACAGATTTTGGTGCATTCGTTGAACTGGCGCCTGGAGTAGATGCATTACTGCATGTTTCTCAGATTTCAAGAGCACATGTAGAAAAACCATCTGATGTTCTTTCTATTGGACAGGAAATCACTGCAAAAGTGGTAGATCTGAACGAAGCAGAGAAGAAGATCAGCCTGAGCATGAAAGCACTTGAGCCAGACACTGTTGAAGAAACAGAAGAGTAGAATGAAACACATAGAGAGGTGGAGTTTAATGGCTTCGCCTCTTTTTTGCGAGGAACTTTTTGCTATAATAAAATCTAGTGCAGCAAAAGAAAGGAAGGAAAATTAGATGGGACTTTTAACATTTAAAGGTGGAATCCACCCAAAAGACGGAAAAGCGCTTGCTAAAGATCAGCCGATCAAAGAGCTCTTGCCTCTGGGTGAACTGGTGTATCCGCTGTCTCAGCATATCGGTGCGCCTGCAGTTCCATTGGTGAAAAAAGGCGACCATGTCTTAAAAGGACAGAAGATTGCGGAAGCAGGCGGATTTGTATCTGCGCCGGTTTACGCATCCGTGGCAGGAACTGTAAAAGCAATCGAAATGAGATACAATCCGGCGGGAAGTAAGGTAAATTGTATCGTACTGGAAAACGATGGTACATATGAGGAAGTGGAATACACCCCGATTACTTCTCTGAAAGAACTCACAAAAGAAGAAATTATCGAGAGAATCAGTGAAGCCGGTGTTGTGGGAATGGGTGGTGCAGGATTCCCGACAAAGGTAAAGCTTTCTCCAAAGGAAGCCGATAAGATTGAGTACATCATTGCGAACGGTGCGGAATGTGAGCCGTATATTACAGCAGATTACCGTCGTATGATGGAATGTACAAAGGAGATTGTCAGCGGAATGGAAGTGGTGCTGTCTTTATTCCCGAATGCAGAAGGAATTTTTGCAGTGGAGGACAATAAAAAAGACTGCGTAGAGAAATTAAAAGAGGCGATTGCCGGAAAATCCCGTATGAGCGTGAAAGTACTGGAGACGAAATATCCGCAGGGCGCAGAGCGTCAGTTGATCTATGCCACGACAAAGCGTGCCATTCATGCAGCAATGTTGCCGGCAGATGCAGGATGTATAGTAGATAATGTGGAGACTCTGATCGCGATCAATCAGGCGGTACGTTTTGGAAAGCCTCTGATGGAGCGTGTAGTCACAGTCAGTGGTGATGATATTCAGAATCCGGGAAACTTTAGAGTTCCAATCGGAATGAACCACAGAGAACTGGTGGATGCCGCCGGAGGATTTATAACAGAACCTCAGAAACTGATTTCAGGAGGTCCGATGATGGGATTTGCCATGGTCACACTGGATGCGCCGGTGACAAAGACATCTTCTTCGATTCTGGCGTTTCAAAAGGATGAGGCAGCAGAAGCAAAAGAGACTGCCTGCATCAACTGCGGACGTTGTGTGGAAGTATGTCCGAGCAGGATCATTCCTTCCAGACTGGCAGATCTTTCAGAGCGTCACAACGAAGAAGGATTTGTGAAGATGAACGGACTGGAATGTGTGGAATGTGGTTCCTGCAGTTTTGTCTGTCCGGCAAAAAGAAATCTAAAACAGGCGATCGGTTCTATGAGAAAGATTGCACTGGCAAACAAAAGAAAGTAAGAAAGTGAGGACAAAATCGTGAGTGCAAACTTCAATGTATCTCCTTCCCCGCATATAAGGGATCGAGTGAAGAGCAGCAATATCATGCTTTTTGTAGTGATTGCGCTGCTTCCTGCGACTTTTTTTGGTATTTATAATTTCAGACATGAGAATGCGTGGCTTCTGGTTCTGGTGACTACAGCTTCCGCAGTACTCGCAGAATATATTTATGAGAAACTGATGCACAAACCTGTGACAATTCAGGATTTCAGTGCGGTTGTGACAGGTCTGTTACTGGCCTTGAACCTTCCGCCTACATTGCCGCTCTGGATGGGAGCGCTTGGCTCTGTGTTTGCGATCATCGTTGTAAAGCAGCTGTTCGGCGGTCTTGGACAGAATTTTATGAACCCGGCACTGGGAGCGCGTTGTTTTCTTTTAATCTCGTTTACAGGGAAAATGACATACTTTGTATATGATGGAGTGACAGGACCGACACCGCTGGCAAATTTAAGAGCCGGTGAGGCTGTGAATACGTTTGATATGATGATGGGAAATATCCGCGGAACAATCGGAGAGACTTCTGTGATCGCGATTATGATCGGTGCCATGTTCTTGATCCTGATGGGCGTGATCGATCTTCGGATTCCGGGAACTTATATCGTAACATTTGTAATCTTTATCACTCTGTTCGGCGGTCATGGCTTTGATCCGCAGTACATTACCGCTCATCTCTGCGGAGGCGGACTGATGCTGGGAGCATGGTTTATGGCAACCGATTATGTGACTTCTCCGATCACAAAGACCGGACAGATTGTATACGGAGTCTGTCTTGGACTTCTGACCGGAATCTTCCGTTTGTTCGGAGGTTCTGCAGAGGGTGTTTCCTATGCGATTATCATCAGTAACCTTTTGGTACCGCTGATCGAAAAGATCACTCTTCCAAGACCATTCGGAAAAGGAGGGGAACGCTAATGAATAAGATGATCAAAAATACATGTATCCTGACAGTGATCACCCTTGTGGCAGGATGTCTTCTGGGACTGGTCTATGAGGTGACAAAAGCGCCGATCGCAAAAGCGAAAGAAGCGGATAAACAGGCAGCATACCAGAAAGTGCTTCCGGAGGCGGATTCCTTCGAAGCATATACAGATTTTGACGAACAGTCAGCTGCTTCTATCCTTCAGGATGCAGGATATGACGCAGATATCACAGAAGTAGCGCAGGCAATGGATAACAACGGCAGTGTGATCGGATATGTGATCTCTGTAACTTCTCATGAGGCATATGCCGGAGATTTGAGTTTATCTGTCGGAATTTTAAATGACGGAACTGTAAAAGGTGTGGAGATGCTCTCGATCAGTGAGACCGCAGGTCTTGGAATGAAAGCAGATGAGAGCGAGTTTAAAGATCAGTTCAAAGATAAAAATGTAGAGAAATTTACCTATACGAAAAACGGCGAGAAGGGTGACGACAAGATTGACGCCATCAGTGGTGCAACGATCACGACCAACGCTGTGACCAATGCAGTCGATTCCGCGCTGGTATATTTTCAGAATACTTTCCAGAATGAGTTAGGAGGCATGATCAATGAATAGATGTACAGAGAGACTTTACAATGGTCTGATCAAAAGAAAATCCAACCTTTGTCTGATGCTCGGAATGTGTCCGACGCTTGCGGTGACGACTTCTGCAATCAACGGAATCGGTATGGGACTTTCTACAACCGTAGTACTGGTGCTGTCCAATATGCTGATCTCCATGCTGCGTAAGATCATTCCGGATTCCGTACGTATGCCTGCATTTATCGTTGTTGTGGCATCTTTTGTAACGATCGTACAGTTTTTGCTGGAAGGGTTTGTTCCAAGTCTGTATGATTCACTGGGACTTTATATTCCTCTGATCGTAGTAAACTGTATCATTCTGGGAAGAGCCGAGAGTTATGCATCCAAAAATCCGGTACTGCCGTCTGTTTTTGACGGAATCGGAATGGGACTTGGATTTACAGTCGGCCTGACTTCCATCGGAATTGTCAGAGAGCTGATCGGTTCCGGAAAAATCTTTAATTTCCAGGTACTTCCGGATACATATGAGCCGATTACGATCTTTATTCTGGCACCGGGTGCATTTTTTGTTCTTGCGGGTCTGACAGCACTGCAGAACAAGATTAAGAACTGTGCACAGAAAAAAGGAAAACCGGTAAACAACAATGACGGATGTGCCGGAGGATGCGCGTCCTGTGCAGGGTGTGGCAGTGCCGGAACAAAAGAGTAGGAGGAGCGGACGATGAAAGAATTATTATTGATCGCAGTTGGTTCAGCGCTTGTAAACAACGTTGTACTGAGCCAGTTCCTTGGAATCTGTCCATTCCTTGGAGTATCAAAAAATGTAAAAACAGCAGCCGGTATGGGAGGAGCCGTTGTCTTTGTTATCACGATTTCTTCGTTTGTAACGGGGCTGATCTACCAGTTTATTTTAGTGCCGCTGCATTTCGAATATCTGCAGACGATTGTGTTTATCCTTGTTATTGCGGCACTGGTGCAGTTTGTAGAAATGTTTCTGAAAAAAGCAATGCCGCCGCTGTATCAGGCGCTGGGAGTTTACCTGCCTCTGATTACAACCAACTGTGCGGTACTCGGAGTTGCACTGACAAATGTGCAGAAATCCTATAGCATTGGTGCGGGCGTTGTCAACGGAGTTGCAACAGCAGTCGGATTCCTGATTGCAATCGTACTGATGGCTGGAATCCGTGAAAAAATCGAGTACAATGATGTTCCGGAATCCTTTCAGGGAACTCCGATCGTGCTGGTAACAGCCGGATTGATGGCGATTGCGTTTTTCGGATTCTCGGGATTGATTTAAGGAGGACATAAGAGATGATATCAGGAATTTTGATCGCTGCGGCGATTGTCGGAGGAACCGGACTGTTTATCGGCGTCTTTCTTGGAGTATCCGGCAAAAAGTTTGCAGTAGAAGTAGATGAAAGAGAAGAAGCCATTCTGGCAGAGCTTCCGGGAAATAACTGTGGTGGCTGTGGATATGCAGGCTGTTCCGGTCTTGCAGCTGCGATCGTAAAGGGAGAAGCCGAAGTTGGCGGATGTCCGGTCGGAGGCGCACCTGTCGCTGAGAAGATCGGAGCAATCATGGGACAGAGCGCAGGAAGTCAGGAACGAAAGGTTGCATTTGTGAAATGTGCCGGAACCTGCGAGAATGCATCAAATGTATATGAATATTACGGAATTAAAGACTGTACGATGGCGAATCTGATGCAGGACGGAGGACAAAAAGGATGTTCTTATGGATGTCTTGGATTCGGAAGCTGTGTGAAGGCCTGTCCGTTTGATGCCATTCACGTGGAGAACGGGATTGCGGTTGTAGACAAAGAAGCATGTAAAGCATGTGGAAAATGCATCGAAGCCTGTCCGAAAAAGCTGATTGAGCTGATTCCATATAAGCAGAAGACATTCGTGCAATGCAGCTCCCATGACAAGGGAAAGGCATTGATGAGCGTCTGTAAAGTGGGCTGTATCGGATGTAAGCTTTGTGAGAGAAGCTGTGAAGCCGGTGCGATCACTGTGTTGAACGGTCTGGCTCATATTGATGCAGACAAATGTACAAACTGTGGTGTGTGTGCAGAAAAATGTCCGAGAAAGATTATTATTCCGAGACAGACTGCAGAATAGGATTTATCATGTAAAACTCCCCGATCGGGGAGTTTTTGTTATATTTTACCACCTGCAAAATCAAGAGATTTCTTGAATCTTAATCACAATTTTTGTAATATAATCGGCTTCATCAGAAATTACAAAATCGTTCAAACCAACTTCGTAAGCGTAGCCAGTAAGTTGTAAATTATTTTTATTGGCATAATCCAACATCTGTTGATACAGTGCTGGCAATTTATCCCATGTACCCTTTTGATAACCGCAAAGATATTTTCCTTTTGGTTTTATAAGACTATTTGGAACAGACTTCTTGTTCAAGGCAATCGTATATATCCCCTCATATTTATCAAAGTTCATCTTATATACATTATCAAGCGAAATAAGACTTCCCATTCCCATGCGTATTTGTTCGATTCCCCATATATCTTTCAAGTGGGAAAAATTTCTGATATATCATCTTTTGAGAAATCATAAGGATAGACTAAAAGCCTTTCTGATTTGCATTCTTCAATTCTGATTTCCTGCTCTTGCAAAGTTTCACAAAAAGCGATTTTCGCTTTCTTCCTTTGCATTACAGTTTTAATATCTTTCAGCTTTTGAATTTGCTTATCAATTTCTTTTTCTTTCTCATTCACAATTTTTAAGAAGTTGGCAGGTGTAGGATTTTTTCGATATGCTTCAATTTCTTCAATACTCATATTTAATTCTTTCAGCATACGAATATATTCAAAATCTATGCTTTGTGAAATATCATAATAGCGATATCCATTTTCAGCCTTGGTAAGCGGACGGAAAAGACCGATTTCATCATAATAATGTAATGTACGTTTATTTACTTCGTGTAGTTTTGCGAATTGTGCGGTTGTTAGCCTTTTAATTTCTTTTCTCATTTTCGGATATCTCCTTATTGACATTACAGTTACTGTATACTTTATCATACATGATATAAATGATGAAAACAAGGAGAAGAACAATGCAAATAGAATTACGAGAATATCAAAAACAAGATTTTAAAGTTTTAGAAAC
>ENA-OPYY01000313-OPYY01000313.1-human-gut-metagenome-genome-assembly--contig:-NODE-313-length-18162-cov-1.202440_pt1 | contig 18162 bp, 17 predicted proteins | sample MGYA00242472_ERZ504481 | MGnify/ENA primary metagenome ERZ504481 (study PRJEB26092, sample SAMD00036265) | human gut metagenome | host: Homo sapiens | study: EMG produced TPA metagenomics assembly of...
TTTCTTGCACTGTCTAAGTCAATACCGTTAAAGCTTTCCATAATATCTGCATGATACGGAATTTCATAATCAGGCACTACCGGTTCGCCGTATTTCTGTACTTCTACGTTTTCACTGTCATCTTTTCCGATAGGAACAGACGGATCAATGATGTTTGGGATTGTCATCATAATTGTTTTAATTTTTTCTTCTACTTCTTTTTCTTCTGCTGACAATCTCTCCACAGTTTCTGCATTCGCTGTAACCTGTTTCTTTGCTTCTTCCGCTTCTTCTCTCTTGCCTTCTTTCATTAAGCCGCCAATCATTTTAGAAATTTTATTTCTTTCTGCTCTTAAAGCTTCTACTTCCTGTTTGATTTCACGGTTTCTCTTATCCAGCTCAATTACTTCATCTACCATAGGAAGCTTATTGTCCTGAAATTTATTTCTGATATTCTGTTTTACTACCTCTGGGTTTTCTCTTAAAAATCTAATGTCTAACATATCTTCTCTCCTTTTAGTTTACATAACTATATATCAAATTCATTTTCTTCCGCTCCGAAATTAATTGCGGTTTTCAGAGCTTCCATTTCTTCTTCGCTAAGTCTTATATAGGACTCTCCATTTACGATTTCTTTAATATAAAGGAAACAATTTTCTCTGCTGTGAATGGCATTTAATAAAAATCCTGTATTATTTGTGTCCAGCATTGCCAAAACAAAGCTTAATTTGCCGCCCATATCCTGAAAAGCATCATATTTTACTATTCCATACTTATTTAAGGACATGTTTTGCATTTTTTCCAGTTTTTCAACGTTTTCAGCATTTAACTGCAATTCCACAGCCAGTTTTTCGATTAAATCAAACTTTCTCTTAAAAAGCTTCTCTAACGACTGTCCATCTTTTCCTTTCATGAAAATCGCATATTTTTTACTAAGCCGATTAAGTCCTAAAGATAAATTAAATACGCATATTAATAGTATAACCACAACTACCAAAAGCATTAGTAATATAATTCCGGAATAAGACTGAATACTACTTACAAATTTCTCCATAGTGTTCTGCACAGCTCCTTATCTGACACTTTCTAAAAGTTCCACAATTCGTTCCAATTCGTCCTGAGAATAATATTCAATCTCAATTTTCCCCTTATTATTATTTTTACGGCGGATTGCAACTTTTGAGCCAATAATTCCTTTAATTTTTTCCTCTAGCTGCTCATAAACCAAATCCTGAGCGGTGTCTCTTACCTTTTCTTCCTTCTTTGGTATTGGATTTAAAAATTCTTTTACCAGCTTTTCTGTTTCTCTTACATTCAGTTTTTCATCAAAAACTTTTACTGCCGCTGCATATTGACTTTCTTTATCTTCAATCGCCAAAAGGGCTCTTGCATGACCGGTAGAAATCATTTCCTCAATAAGCATTTGCTGTACTCTTTCGTCCAGCTTCAAAAGTCTCATAGAGTTCGTCACAGCAGTTCTGCTCTTAGAAACTCTTTCTGCAATTACATCCTGCTTTAAATGAAACTCATCAATTAATCTTCTGTAGCTGCCGCTTCTTCTATGGGATTTAAATTTTCCCTCTGAATATTTTCAATTAAAGAAATCTCTACGGTTTCCTGTTCTGTAAGCTCTTTCACAATCACAGGAACTTCCTTAATCCCGGCTAACTTCGATGCTCTCCATCGTCTCTCACCGGCAATAATCTCGTAATAGTCGCCCTTTTGTTTTACCAGCAATGGCTGTAAAACACCAAACTGTTTAATAGACTCTGCCAGTTCCAACAAAGCATCTTCATCAAATTGTTTTCTAGGCTGTTTTCTGTTTGGTTCTACCTGTGTAAGTTTCACTTTAAGCACAGAATTCTCTTTTTTTTCCTTGGGAGCAACTGTTTTCTTTGTTGCGGTTGCTGTTGTTCTCGGCTTCGATGCCGTCTCACTAATCATTGCATCAAGCCCTCTCCCTAATCCGCCTTTTCTTACCGTCATTCTTCTTCCTCCCTAGATAATACTTCCTCTGCTAAAAGACGATAGCTTTCTGCACCCACAGATTTTGTATCATATAGATTGATTGGAATGCCATAGCTAGGCGCTTCTGCCAAACGCACATTTCTAGGAATAATCGTTTTGTAAATTGACTGATGTAAATTTTCTTTTACATTTTCCACCACTTGTAAGGAAAGATTTGTTCTTGCATCATACATAGTAAATACAACGCCTTCTATAATCAATTCCGGATTTAATCTTTCCTGTACCAGCTCAATTGTATGAATTAACTGTGTTAATCCTTCCAATGCATAATACTCGCACTGAATTGGAACTAATACAGAATTTGCAGTTGTCATTGCATTAATCGTAAGTATATTTAAAGAAGGTGGACAATCCATAATAATAAAATCATATTTATCTTTTACAGTATCAATATGATTTTTCAATAAATACTCTCTTCCTTCTACACTTACCAACTCAATTTCGGCTCCTGCCAAATTCATGTTTGATGGAATTAAAGATAAATTTTCAATCACATTCTCAATAATACAATCCTTTAGTTCGCACTCTCCTACAAGAAGCTCGTATAAAGTAGCTTCTGCATTATCTTTATCCACACCCACACCACTTGTTGTGTTTCCCTGCGGATCAATATCAATCAATAATACTTTTTGATTTAATTCTGCAAGACATGCAGAAAGATTGATAGCAGTAGTAGATTTTCCTACTCCACCCTTTTGATTTGCGATTGCAATAATTCTTCCCACTTGAATTTCCCCTTATTGTGTTGAAATGTCTTATATCTAATAGTTCAAGACTCATTATAACACCTTTCTATTTTTAATGCTATAAAAATGTTTCACGTGAAACATTTTTTTATGTTTTTTTAGATACACGAATGTTTCACGTGAAACATTTTCCGGTCCAAGACTTTGTCTTGTATAATCTTCCCCAATGTTTTATAATGTATATAATATTAAAAACAAAACTTCTATATTTACACACTTTTTCAGGAGGCTGATTTTATGAAAAAAAACAAGCATAAAATTCTCACAGCAGGTATTCTCTTTACCGCTGCTGCCGGAGTTATTCACATAGTAAACCACACTATATTTACCACAGCTACATTAAAAGATTTATTAAAATCTTCTGCTAATAATTACTACGACTGGAGATTTGGAAAGATATATTATAAAAAGAAAGGTCATGGCTCACCTCTTTTACTGGTCCATGATTTAACCGTTTACAGTTCTGCTTATGAATGGAACAAAGTCATTGATAAGTTGGCAGAAAATCATACGGTATATGCTTTAGACCTTTTAGGATGTGGACGTTCTGAAAAGCCTAAAATCACATATACAAACTATTTATATGTACAGCTTATATCAGACTTTATCAAGAATGTCATTCATGAAAAAACAGATGTTGTTGCCAGCGGATTTTCAAGTTCTTTTACTTTACTTGCATGCCACAATGAGAATGAGCTTTTTGGAAAACTAGTATTAGTTAATCCACCTTCCTTATCTGCTCTTTCTAAAGCACCAAGCAAAAGAAATAAATTGTATAAGTTTATATTAGAACTTCCTATTTTCGGAACTTTAATATATAATATGAAAACCTGCCAGAGTAACATTCAATTATTGCTTACAGAACAATACTTATTCAATCCTTTTTTAGCTTCTGCCGAAATGATAGACACGCATTATGAAGCATCTCATAAAGGATTTGGAAATGCTCGCTTTTTATTATCCAGTATCGTAGGAAACTATACAAACAACAGCGTTACACACGCCTTAAAGGATATTGATAACAGTATCGTTGTCATCAACGGAGATGCAGAACCACAAAAAAATGAGACAAAAGAAAGCTACTTAACATGCAATCCTGCGATTGAATATTTCAATATTTCCAAAACAAAACACCTTCCGCAATTAGAAAATCCGGAAAACCTTTTGGAAATCCTTCATATTTGTATCTAAATCTTTTATATAGCAAAACTAAGAAGAGGCTGTCGCTTTAAACATTATCCAAAATATTTAATGCGACAGTCTCTTCTTTTGTTTCACATAACCTCAATGTTTCACGTGAAACATTTTATTTTTTTCAATTTTCTATCATTCTGTCAAATGCTTCTATCATCTCTCTCACTTTCATCTTATTAACAAGCATTTGACTCCCATCTGTTTTTGTTACTAAATAGAAATTTTCATCATAAGAATAGTAAGCAACTTTATCCTGTATACCGCCTTCTTTTTCAAAAGTAATGGTAATCTCTGCATTTTCTCCGTTCTGTCCTTCTGTCATACTCTGCCATTCTAATCCACTTACCTTTGAATAAAAGTCTGATATTTCTTCATATTGAATTTCTTCATCATTCAAATAGTATTTTGTTTCTGTTGTAGTTTCTTCTGAGTCTCCTTTTTTCACTTCTGTTTCTTCTCTTGTAAGAACATAAGTTCCGCCGGTTCTTTCTATGGTTACTTTATCCAAGTCAGCTAAGGAATAATCCGTTACTAAAGAACTTACTAATTCATCCGAAGCTAAATTCATCATTTCATCTACGGTAGATGCTGCCATAGTGTAAATATAGCTGCTGTCTGCGGTTTTCACATAATAATTTCCGTTTTCATCGGCATTTCCTACAAGTAGTACAAATTCTTTTTGAGCCATCACCGGTTCTTCTTCTTCCTCTTCTTCGGTATCTGTTTCCTCTGAAGTTTCCTTACTTTCCTGTTCTTCTTCGTAGAAAACAGTTATCTTTTTCGGATTATCCAATCCATAGGCAGCTAAATCGCTTACATCATAGCTGACAAAATCTACCCAATTCAGGCCGGAAAAATGGTTCATATAATCGTTTACCTTAGCAGTATCTACGGATACCTGACTGCCATCTTCCTTATATAAGTTCCACAAGCCTCCTGCTTCTTCCTCTTGTAAGGTTTTTACTCCATTTTCACTGCTGATTTCAACCTTTTGAATATTGCCTACGGCAATTTGCGGTAATTCTTCCATTTCTGCCAAATCATTTTTTTCAAACTGTAAATCGGTTTTCACAGAAGAATTGACCAAGTAAATTTTCTCATTATTTCCTATACTCATATAAGCACCGGAAACTGCTTCATTATCATCTCCGAAGTTTAAAACCGTTTGTGTATTTTCTTTATCTGTAACGGTAACTTTTAATTTCGGCTCTGATAATCCGTAATCCTCCGGATTTTCTATATCTTTAATTCTCTCTGAGCATTTACAGCAGTTATTCCCGACACAAGATTTGAAACAACTGCCTGATTTAAAGGAAAATTTTCATCCTCTGTATATTTCCATGTTTCTTCTTCTTTTACAAAAGTATATAGAACACCGTTATTTTCAATAGAAACCTGCGCAATATCTTCCGCATTTATCTCGAAAGCCGTAATTTCTTTTTCTTCGGTCTGTTCTTCTTCCTCTTTCGGTCCTGCAACCTCAAACCTATATACACGCCCAGCAAAACAAGAAGTATGACAATTCCCGCAATCAATCCTTTTTTGTTTTTCATGCTACTGTTTTCTCCTTTTCAGCCAAATTCCAAAACCAACGAGCAGAATACCGACAGGTACAACAGCTGTTACAAAAATGCTCCAAAAGCTTACATCACTGGCAGGTATCATTAAAGTTGTCATATCATAAGCCTTACTTGGAATAGAAATACTGTTGTCTTCCTCCGTTCCGCACAGCCACGAAAGTGATGAGGAAAGCAGTTCATAGTTTGCTCCGGAAACGGTTGCGTTCATCTGATCATTAAAAATTGCACTGGATGCAAAATATACAATTTGTGTCTTCTTATCATCTCCTAAGTCTTCTGTAATGGATACTGCCAATGGAAATGGTCCTTCCAAATCTCCATCCTCTTTTTCTGTTGTCTCCATATTTTCTAAGTCAGTTTTTTGATAAGCACTGTCAGAAGTTGTTAAAATGCTGTCTATTTTTATCGTATCTCTTACGTTTTCCAAGCTCTTAATCCCTGGGGATAATGCGGTCAACACATATTTACTCTTTGAAGATAAATTTGAATTAATTTCATGACTTTCAATATTCGGTAATAAATAATACTGATTTTGTGCTATATAATGATCCTGATCGCCTTCTAATATAATGCCATTTTCAGGCTGAACACCGTAATTTTCCAGTACAGAATTGAAATTCGGCATTTCTATCTCTGTATAATCGGATAAAATAATTGCCTTTCCACCATTTTCCAGATAACTGATAATTTTTTTTGCTTCATCTTCTGCAATATCGGTTTTCGGAGAGAAAATAAACAAACACTCTGTATCTTCCGGCACTGCTTCTTCTGTAAGCAGATTTAAATCGCGAATTTCAATATTCGATTTCTGGATTGTTTCCTTCATGGACTCACTCATAGAAAGTTCGTCATGTCCTGTCAACGTATACAATACAGGCATATCTTCAGAAACTACATAATTAATCGCACTGGTCAACTGTCCTTCACCGTCAAATCCTGTTACCTGCTGAGAATAAGTTTGATAATTTACAGTTGTTTCATACATATCCTGATAATCTACAACTTTATTTTTTTCTCCACATTCTACAATAATACTGTTATTGCTCAATTGCTCTGAAGTATATTGAGAAGCAAATTTAGGATAAACTGCCGGATCTTTCTTTTCTACTTTAATATGTTTACTACCTTCTTCATACTTTTCCAGTAGCTTTTCAATATCATTGCTTTCCGTACCATCTTGAGCAATGTGGTACAGATTGACATCCGTTTTCAAATTCTTCAGGATTTTTTCTGTCTGTTCACCAATGGTATACAGTTTTTGACTGCTCAAATCAAACTCTCTGTATTTTGATGGAATTTCCTGTATTACCAAATTTAAAATTACCACAATGGCAATCATCAGCGCTGTCATAGCAATGCTGTAAGAGCCATGTTTCAACATTTTTTTATTTCCTTTATTTCTGTGAGCATTTACCATTTTTTTAATTTTTTCATGTCATCCTCCTAGCTCCAACGGTGTTTCTGTATACACTGAACAGTCAGAAATACAAAGATGCAAACAACAGAAACCATATAAATAATTCCTGTTACATCAAAAATTCCACCTACAAAATTATCAAAATGATTTGCAATTGCAAACAAATTTAGAAACTTCTGAATAAGTCCGGTAAATACTGTAGGTTTTATAAAATACACTGCAGCTATACCGATTGCCAAAACACCTCCTACGCAGGAAGAAAAAATAATATTTTTTGTCAGCTGATAAACAACAATTCCCACTACCACTGCAATTATCAAAAATGCTACCATAGAACTTATGGCTGCATCTGAGAAAAAGCTTTCAATTCCATCCATCATATAACTGCAAAATAAAATTCCAAAAGTCAATACAGCTGCAATGACCTGACTTTCTGTAACAGAAGAAAGAAACAAACCCACAGCAATCTGGGCACATCCCAAAAAGAAAAATCCAATCACAGCCACATAAGCCATAGGATATGATATAACTCCATATCTTCCCATAATTAATGGATAAAAGGCGCTTATAACAACAGGTATGGCATAAATAGTCACCATACTTAAATATTTACCTAAAATAACCTTCCACACAGAAACAGGAGCTGTTAAAAGAAGCTGATCTGTTCGATTTTTCTTTTCCTCCGCCAATATTCTCATCGTTAAAATCGGTGTAATAACCAAAAATAAAAAAGTAACAGAGCTTAATGTTGCCCCAAAATCAGGACTTGCATATTGCAAATTGTAGGCAGTAAAATAAATGCCCAATATCAACAAAACAAATGCAATAAATACATATCCTACCATTGAAGTTAAATAACTCCTCAATTCTTTCTTATAGACTGCCAGCATATTTATTGTTCTCCTTCCATTTCCTTATCTCGCATTTTTCCCTCGTCATTTGTCAGCTTCAGGAACACTTCTTCCAAAGACATATTTGTAGGCTGCATACGAAGAATTGGACATTTCACTTCAGAAAGCGCAAAAAAGATATTTTCTCTCATATCCATATCTCCTGAAATCTTTATAGTAAAATCATGCGCACCTTCTGTCATGGAACTATGATATGCAATATTTTCAATATTCTCTACCATACCAAGAGCATCTCGAATAACAGCTTCTTCTCCTTTTACAGTAAGCTCCAGAGAATTCATCCCCGTCATCACCTTACTTAAATTTTCCGGTGTATCACTGGCAACTAATTTCCCCTTATCAATAATCAAAACATGATCACAAACTGCACTAACCTCAGAAAGAATATGGGAACTTAAAATAACTGTATGCTTCTGTCCAAGGCTTTTTATCAAATCTCGAATTTCAATAATCTGCTTTGGGTCTAATCCTACGGTTGGCTCATCTAAAATAATAACCTCTGGATATCCTAAAAGAGCCTGTGCCAGACCAACACGCTGTTTATATCCTTTCGAAAGATTTTTAATCAATCTTCGTTTCATATCTTCCAGCTTAGTAGTTGACATAACTTCTTTGATATTCTTTTCTCTTTTTTCTTTCGGAATAGCCTTCAACTCAGCAGCAAATTTTAAATATTCCAATACCGTCATATCCTGATACAAAGGTGGTATTTCCGGCAGATATCCGATTTTTTTCTTTGCTACTTCCGGCTCATCCAAAATATTGTGACCGTCAATGAGAATTTCCCCTTCCGTAGAAGCAATATATCCGGTAATCATGTTCATTGTAGTCGATTTTCCTGCTCCGTTTGGTCCGAGAAAGCCGTAAATTTTTCCTTTTTCCACTGTAAAATTCAAGTGGTCTACCGCTGTATGGTCACCATATTTTTTTACTAGATTTTTTACTTCAATCAAAATATTCCCTCCTTTTTTGACAATATATTCTTCTTCTAAAACTTCTTTGTCTTTCCCATTCTATGGAAAAATGTGATAAAATTAGGTAAGACTGTGTTTTTTTTGTGAAATAAAAAAAGATCGCTGACCTTATTCTACGATAAAATCAACGACCTTTTCATTTTCTATAAAATTGGTTCTTTTGTTGGAGTTCCTGCTTTTCTCGGATATTTCTTCGGTGTGCTTTTTACCTTCTTAATCATCACCAATGTCCTATCCATATCGGTTTTATAAAGCTTAAAATCCACTTCCTTTTCTAATTTTCCACCCAAAACAGAAATGGCTTTCTTAGCCTCAGAAACCTCTTCTGCCGCCTTTCCTGACTTGTAAGATACAAAGTATCCGCCTTCCTTTACATAAGGCATACAATACTCACTTAAAGACGCCAGACGGGACACTGCTCTTGATACGCTTAAATCATATTTCTCTCTGTGTTCAGCCTTTCTGGCTGCATCTTCTGCCCTTCCATGAACGGTTTGAATGCCGCTAAGTCCCAATTTTTCTATGACTTCATTTAAGAAATTCAGCCTTTTATTCAGAGAGTCCAGAAGCGTAATCTGAAGATGAGGAAAGGCAATTTTAAGAGGAATTCCCGGAAATCCTGCTCCTGTTCCCACATCAATACAGGTAGAAATCTTAGTCATATCCAACCCTTTTGCAATAGAAAGACTATCCACAAAATGCTTTAAAAGAACCTCTTCAAAATCCGTAATTCCGGTCAAATTCATTACCTTATTCCACTCAACCAAAAGCTCATAATACTGCACAAACTGCTTTTTTTGTTCTTCATTTAACTGTATTCCATACTCCTTACAGCCTTCTTCCAGAATAGTTAAATCGTAATTCATGCCCTTCTTCTCCTCTATTTTCCTCTGCGATAAGACTCCATATAAACCAGTAAAACAGAAATATCAGCCGGAGAAACCCCTGCAATTCTGGATGCCTGACCTATGGAAATCGGACGATACGCGTTTAATTTTTGCTTTGCTTCAATGCGAAGTCCGCTGATTGCATCGTAATCAATATCCTTTGGAAGCTTCTTATTTTCCAGCTTTTTAAAGCCTTCTACCTGCTTTAGCTGGCGTCTGATATACCCGTCATACTTGATGTTAATGTTGATTTGTTCCCTTACATCATAAGGTAATTCCGGTCTTTTTTTTATCTAAAGGAGCCATAATATCATACGATAATTCCGGTCTTCTGATTAAATCTCCCAGAGAAATTCCATTCTTCAAAGGAGTGCTTCCATACTGCTGTAAAAGCTCCTGTACCTCTTTTACAGCCCCTACATGTATATGCTCCATACGCTGTGTTTCTTCTTCAATTTTCTCTTTTTTCCACTGAATATAATCATATTGCTCCTGTGTTACAAGCCCAACCTGATATCCTTTTTCCCTCAGACGAAGGTCTGCATTGTCCTGTCTTAACAGCAGACGATATTCTGCACGGCTTGTCATCATACGGTAAGGTTCACGGTTTTCTTTCGTTACCAAATCATCAATTAGCACACCGATATAAGACTCTGAACGGTCTAAAACCAGCTGCTCACGGCCTAAGACTTCCATGGCTGCATTGATACCGGCTACCAGTCCCTGGCTGCCGCCTCCTCGTATCCTGAGCTTCCGTTAAACTGTCCGCCGGAGAACAATCCCTTAATATTTTTAAATTCTAAAGTCGGATATAACTGTCTTGCATCAATACAGTCATACTCGATTGCATAGGCATTTCGCACGATTTTTGCATTCTCCAGCCCCGGTACAGAATGGTACATTTCATACTGCACATCCTCCGGTAAGGAGCTTGACATTCCTCCTATATACATCTCATTTGTAGACAATCCTTCCGGTTCAATAAATACCTGATGGCGATTTTTATCTGCAAACTTTACTACCTTATCTTCAATAGAAGGACAGTAACGAGGACCTGTTCCCTCAATCATTCCGGAGTATAAAGGAGAGCGGTCTAAGTTATTTCTGATAATCTCATGTGTCTTTTCATTTGTATAGGTCAGCCAGCAAGATATCTGGTCAATCTGTACGTCTTCCGGATTGGTAGAGAAAGAAAACGGCACAACTCTTTCGTCTCCGAACTGCTCTTCCATCTTTGAAAAATCAATGCTTCTCTTATCAATACGAGCCGGTGTTCCTGTCTTAAAGCGATACATTTCAATCCCCAGCTCTTTTAAAGAATTTGTCAGGTAATTCGCTGCCTGTAATCCGTTTGGTCCTGTTTCATTGCTGATATCGCCATAGATACATCTGGCTTTTAAATAAGTTCCCGTACACAAAACAACCGCTTTTGTGCGGTATTCTGCTCCTGAATAGGTTTTTACACCTTTTACTACACCGTCTTCTGCCATAATTTTCGTAACTTCGGCCTGACGAATAGTGAGATGCTCTGTATTTTCCAGTGTTTTTCGCATTTCTCTTGTGTATTCCTGCTTATCAGCCTGCGCACGCAGAGAATGTACTGCCGGTCCTTTTGACACGTTCAGCATCTTAGACTGAATAAAGGTCTTATCAATATTTTTGCCCATTTCTCCGCCCAAGGCGTCAATTTCTTTTACCAAATGACCTTTAGAGCTTCCGCCAATATTCGGGTTACAGGGCATCAGAGCAATGCTGTCTACACTTACGGTAAACATAATGGTTTCCAAGCCAAGTCTGGCACAGGCAAGCGCTGCCTCACATCCTGCATGTCCTGCTCCTACAATCGCCACATCATAATTTTCTGTTAGTACACTCATTTTGGATTTCCTTTCTACATTTCTTTCTGTTTTTTAAGAAGTTATCCACATTTTTTTTGCTTTTTTCTATTTTCCTGTGCAAAACTTGGAGAAAATTTCATTTACTAAATCCTCTCCCACAGACTCACCGATAATGCTTCCCAAAGCCTCATAAGCATTCATTAAATCAATGGAGAAGAAGTCTTCCGGCATCTGCATTTCAATGCTGTTTTCCACCAGCTCCAGACTTCTTTTTGCATCCTCAAGGGCTGCCTTATGACGCATATTTGTAATATAAATTTCATCATTAAAAGATAAATTTCCTTCAAAAAACATCTCTTTAATCTTTGCCTCTAAAAACTCAATTCCTTCCTCTTCCTTTGCAGAAACAGCAACTACCGGATGGTTGGTTTTCTCCTTTAAATCCTCTTCCGTAACCTGCTGCTGCAAGTCCATTTTATTTAAAATAACAATGGCTTTTTTGTCTTTTAAAAGCTCGATAATCTCTTTATCATTCTCATCTAAAGGCACAGAGGAGTCTACTACATAAAGGATTAAATCCGCATCTTTTGCATTTTCCACAGCCTTCTTTACACCAATTTTTTCTACTACATCATCCGTATCACGAATGCCTGCCGTATCAATCATTCTAAGAGAAATTCCATGAAGCACAATGGTTTCTTCCAGTATGTCTCTGGTAGTTCCGGCAATGTCCGTTACAATGGCTCTTTCCTCTCCCACAAGCAGATTTAAAAGAGATGATTTTCCCGCATTCGGCTTTCCTACAATAACCGTTTTAATGCCTTCCTTCATGAGTTTTCCTTCTCTTACTGTATCTAAAAGCCCGTTTAATTTCTCTTTTAACAGACTGATTTCTCCTTTTAAAGTATCTCCGTATCCATCAATACTGATATGCTCCGGATCATCTAAAGCTGACTCAATATAGGCAATCTGATAGATAATTCCCTGTCTGATTTCCTTAATAACTCTTTGTATATTTCCCCTTAACTGGCTTATAGAGCTCTTTAATGCGTATTCATTTTTTGCATTGATTACGTCAATAACCGCCTCTGCCTGAGACAAATCAATCCTTCCGTTTAAAAATGCACGCTTTGTAAATTCTCCTGGCTCTGCCGGTCTTGCTCCGTATTTCACCACAGTTTCCAGCACTCTTTTCATAGCAAGAACACCGCCATGGCAGTCAATTTCTACTGTATTTTCTCCTGTATAGCTTCTGGGTGCGTCCATAACCATAACCAGTACTTCATCTATTATTTCATCCTCATCACAGATAAATCCATACTGAATGGTGTGTGAGGGAACATTCTCAATTCGCTTTTTTCCGCCTTTGGAGCGATATATTTTACCTGCAATTTCCCTGCTCTTTGGGCCGCTGATACGGATAATTCCAATTCCCGATGCAGTCATAGCTGTCGCAACAGCTGCAATGGTATCTGCCATAATTTTCTCCCTTCTTTTGATATAAGATAACTAATTATTTTTAATAAAAAAATTCTAGGAAAAAGCGCAGGGAATTCCCCTATTATTCACGCTTTCACCTAGAATAATCTGTTTACTGTCTGTTTTTCAGTTTTACTACCACATGACGATATGGTTCGTTTCCTTCGCTGTAAGTTTCTACATAGCGATTTCCCTGTAATGCAGAATGAATAATTCTTCTTTCATAAGGGTTCATCGGCTCAAGAGAAACTGTTTTTCTCGTTTTTCTTACTTTATAAGCAATACTTCTTGCCAGATTTTCCAGAGTTTCTTTTCTTCTGTTACGGTAATCCTCTGTATCAAGCTTTACACGAACATAACCCTGTGTCCCCTTATTTACTACCAGACTTGTAAGGTACTGTAAGGAGTCTAAAGTCTGTCCTCTCTTACCGATGAGAATACCCATGTCATGTCCAATAAATTCAATATCAAGATTTCCCTCAGAAGCTTTATATTCCATTTTAATTTCCACTTCCATATTCATGGCTTTGAAAACTCCGCTCAAGAATTTTTCTGCTTCTGCTTTCATATTTGCAATTTCTTCTTCGCTTCTTACCACAACTTTCTTTTCTTCACGTAGCGCTTCTGTTTCTTTTTCAATCTCTTTTACAATTTCAGGTTCAGCTGGTTTTACCGGCTTTACCTCTTCCTTAACTTTTTCAACCGGTTTTTTCTTTGGTTCCTTTGGTAAGGATTTTTCAACTTCTTTTTTTGCCGCTTTAATAATTGCCGGCTTTGCACCGAAACCTAAAAATCCTGCTTTTCCCTCAGAAACAATCTGAATTTCAAGGTTTTCACTGGATACTTCAAATTCAAGACTTGCCTTTGTAATGGCTTCGTCTACTGTTTTGGCAGAAAACTCTCTGAATTCCATCTTTTTCCCCCTTACCTTCTATTTCTTTTTCCCTTTGTTATTTGCATCAAACTGTGCTACCATATTAGCCTTCGAAGCCAGACTTCCCGGCTTTGTTTTTGGAACTTCGGCTGTATATGCTGCTGTATTTTTTACAGAATTGCTCTTATCTGCAATGGTTTTTCTCTTTGGCTCTTCAATGTTACGCACATTCATCTTTGCCTGTTGGCTGATATTCTGAGAAGTAACACCTAATTTTGCCTTTTTCTTATCCATTTTTGCTTTATTCTTCTGAATAAATTCATCTATATTCATATTATTCAGATGTCTGTTAATAACAACCTGCTGCACACTTCTGATAACCGCACCGATAATCCAATAAATACCAATACCTACAGGGAATGTGAAACAGATAAATGCTGTCATCAATGGCATAAAAGTATTCATTGTTTTCATAGTTGTTTCCATCTGAGATGGTGTACCATTACTTGTGTTAGATGCTGTCTGAACAAGCTTCATATTCAGCACCTGTGTTCCCCATGCCAATACAGGAATTAAAACTGCTGCAAAAATCAACAGATAATGCTGTGTAGACCATCCGGACTGAATTAACGCCCATGGGTTATCTGCAATGTTAAGTCCAAGGAAATTCTGCATTGGATGCAGCTGATCTGCTGTCTGATTTAAAACATCGGCAAATCCCTGAAATTTATCAACATCTGCCAGTTTGTCCCACTGTGCAGGAGAAAGACTGTATAAGAAGTCAACCACATGGTCGCTGCTTAATTTTCCTGACATTGGAATATAGCTATTTTTAATCGCATTATCCTTAACAAACTGAAAAATAATATCAGAATAACCGCTTACATCTGTAATGTGAGAAACTGCTGATGCAAATACATCCTTAATTCCTCCGATATATCCGGGAATTTTAATAATAACCTGATATAATGCGAAGAAAATCGGCATCTGAATTAACATCTGTAAACAACTTCCCGTAGGAGAAACGCCGTATTTTTCATATACGCCCATAGTTTCTTCCTGCATTTTCAGCTGAGAATTCTGATCCTTTTTCCCTCTGTATTTCTTCTGAATATTCTGTAATTCAGGAGCCATAACCGCATTCATTTTTGCGAATTTCTGCTGTTTAATCTGCAATGGAGTCATAAACGCATAAATGACAAGAGTAAAGATAATAATACATAAACCTAAGTTATGCACTCCAATGCTGTAAATGCCGTTCATCAGCCAGCCCATTACCTCAGCCACCCATTTTACAATCGGCATTGTACTCTTTGTTAGCAACGCAACCAAAATATTTTCCTCCTTATAGCCGGTTTGTCACCTTCATCTCTCAAGCATACCGCCTTTATAACAAAACGGCGGTGCATAATTATCTCCTAACAAGATAAAACAATACTTATGGTACCGGATCGTATCCGCCTTTTGAAAATGGATTACATCTTAAAATTCTCCAGCAAGCCAATAAACTACCTTTTACTGCACCATATTTCTCAATTGCTTCTAATCCATACTGAGAACACGTGGTATATAGGGACAACGGGTTCTCTTTAACGGGGATAAATATTTCTGATAAAGCCGAATCATCTTAATCAATATTGTTTTCATTTCTCTTCACTTCTTATGGTCTTTGTTAACTTACCTAAATGCAAAAGCGCACTCTCCATGGAATGGAATCCCTGATCCTTTCCATTTACCCTGACTACCTACAACAATATCATATCCGCACTTGAATTTTTCTTCGTTCAATCGGTAGCTCTCTCTGAGAAGCCTGGTCAAATGATGTCTTACGACACTGTTTCCTACCTTTTTACTTACGGATATACCAATTCTGTTCTTGTCCAACTGGTTCTTTAATACATACATAACTAAATATCGATTTGCAAATGATGTTCCCTTTTTATAAACCAGCTGAAAATCTCTGTTTTTCTTTAACGATTCCGAATATTTCATAAACCATCCTTTAATGAAAGAAGAGGTAACTATTCAATCAGGTCCGCGCATTCTCTGCGCTGACCGTACATAAGAGTTACGGCATACGGTATGGGCCCCATCGCGCAGCGATCTCAATGGGCGAATACCCGTAATTATCCAGGCAGCTGAATAATTACAAAAAGAGAAGAAAAGACCACATGTCTGCGGTCTTAAGCTGATAATTTTTTCTTCCTTTTGCTCTTCTGGCAGCTAAAACTTTTCTTCCGCCAGCACTGCTCATTCTAGCTCTAAATCCATGAACTTTGGAACGCTGTCTTTTTTTAGGCTGAAATGTCATTTTCATATTCAAGGCACCTCCCTTATATTAATGGACATCTTTCCGATACAATTTAATTAGATGTCACTTCTAGTTATGCGTGATAGAAAACATCATTTCAATTATATTCAGAAACCCTTGTTTCGTCAAGCACTTATTTGTGTTTTCTGCGGTTTTTTTCCACGGTTTTGACCATCCACACGGCTTCCACAATCTGTCCACATCAAAATATCTCTATTTCCCGCTAACTAAATTTATCCATTTTCCTATACACACAGTTATTCACATTTTTTTCCTCCCAATCCCTTTATCCACAAAATGTGGATAACATGTGGATAACTTATACCAGATATTCACATTCTTTCCCCTTATATTTTTAAAAATCCTTATTTTTCAAGGTTTTTCGACATGTGGATTATGTATTTTACGTTATACACATTTTTCACATTCCTATTTTTCCACATGGTTTTCCATAAATCTTGTCCTCACTTTCCACATACTCCTATCCACATGCACACATATCCATTTTTTCCTCTTTTTTTCACATTTTTTGAATTATTCTTTCTATATATAATGTAAACAAAAAAGTTTTCCACATACCAACATTACCTTAAACACCGGATTTTTAATTTTTCATTGATAAAACTTCTTTTTTATTATATTATATAGATAATAATACTTTTTTTTGCCTATGGTTGAATGAGGTAATCAGTCAATCATATATTTTGTGTTTTAAAACCGGCATAGAATACTGATTTAGGAGAAATGAAAATGCACATAATACAGGAAAAATGGTCAGATATCTTAAATATGATTAAAATTGAACATGATGTGTCTGATGTTTCCTTCAATGCGTGGCTTGAACCTTTAGAGGTTTATAAAGTAGAGGGAAATGTTGTGACAATTATTGTTACAAACGGGAGCATGGCGTTAGATTATATCAATAAGAAATACCTTCTCCCCTTAAAGGTCTCCATTGCAGAGACCATCGGGCAGGATTTTGAGATTTCTCTTGTTCTTCCGGAAGATATTAAGGAAGAATTTAAAGAACCTCCGGCGGCAGCGCCCGTAAGTTTAAATGAAAATATTGAAAAAGCCAACTTAAATCCACGCTATACTTTTGACACTTTTGTCGTGGGAAATAACAACAAAATGGCGCATGCCGCATCTCTGGCAGTTGCGGAGTCTCCGGGAGAAGCCTACAATCCGCTGTTTATCTATGGTGGTGTAGGTCTTGGAAAAACCCACTTAATGCACTCTATCGCACATTTTGTATTACAGAAAAATCCAAGTGCAAAAGTTTTATATGTAACAAGTGAATATTTTACAAACGAATTGATTGACTCTATTCGTAACGGTAATAATACCACTATGTCCAAGTTCCGTGAAAAATATCGCAACATTGACGTTCTTTTAATTGATGATATTCAGTTTATTATAGGAAAAGAGTCTACACAGGAAGAATTTTTCCATACCTTTAATGCTCTTCACGGAGCGAAAAAACAGATTGTTATTTCATCTGATAAACCGCCAAAGGATATGGAAATTCTGGAAGACCGTCTTCGTTCTCGTTTTGAATGGGGCTTAATTGTCGATATTTCTTCTCCTGATTATGAAACCAGAATGGCAATTCTTCGTAAAAAGGAAGAACTGGACGGTTACAAAATTGATGACGAGGTCATTGAATACATTGCCAAAAACGTAAAATCAAATATTCGTGAGCTGGAAGGTTCTCTCAATAAAATTATGCTTACGCCAACCTTGAGAAAAGTGAAATTAATCTGGCTTTAGCCGAAAAAGTATTAAAAGATATTATTTCTCCTAATCAGAAGCGCATTATCACACCGGAGCTTATTATTGAAGTCGTTGCAGAACACTTTGATTTGCAGCCTTCAGACTTAACCGGTAATAAAAGAAAATGCAAAAATTGTATTTCCAAGTACAAGATTGTCATGTATTTTATGT